>Ga0210406_10000016_pt1 | contig 286030 bp, 229 predicted proteins | sample IncBWC30MmetaG_FD_155454 | JGI IMG/M metagenome (GOLD analysis project Ga0210406, IMG submission 155454) | Forest soil microbial communities from Barre Woods Harvard Forest LTER site, Petersham, Massachusetts, United States - Inc-BW-C-30-M | ecosystem: Environmental > Terrestrial > Soil >... | reverse complement strand
GAGGTGGGTGATACCATCCGTGTAGTCTTTAAGAACAACGCCACGCATCCCGCCAGCATGCATTCCCATGGGGTCTTTTACAACAAGGCTTCTGAAGGGGCCAGCTACGACGATGGCACCACGGGGGACGACAAAGCAGATGACGACGTCCCGCCGGGCAAGACACACGTCTACTCCTGGGAGGTTCGGGAGCGAGCGGGCCCCGGGCCTGGCGACCCGAGTTCGCTGGTCTGGCTTTACCACTCGCACGGGAATACGGCGCTGGAGAGTGGTCTGGTCGGCGCGCTCATCATCACCGCCCGGGGCATGGCTCGTCCTGATGGCAAGCCTAAAGATGTCGATCGTGAGTTCGTCAATCTCTTCATGATTTTTGACGAAAACACGAGCTGGTATCTCGATCACAACCTCCAGACGTACACGACCGATCCTAAAGGAGTGAACAAACAGGAATTTTTTCCGGTAGATAACGAGGGAAGATTTTCTCTTGCAGGAACCGGTTTCGCGGCTGCAAACTTCAAGTCCACGATCAACGGGTACATGTTTGCGAACGGACCGATGATGACAATGAAAAAAGGCGAACGCGTACGCTGGTACCTGTTGACCATGGGAGAAGGCGTCAATTTCCATACCCCGCACTGGCATGGAAACGTCGTGCTCGACCATGGCAAGCGTACCGATGTCCTGTTCCTGGGCCCAGCACAAATGGAGACGGTGGATATGATCCCGGATAATCTGGGCATCTGGCTGTATCACTGCCACGTGGAAGATCACATGGGCGCCGGCATGGTGGCCCTGTACAAGGTGGAGCCGTAGCGTGTGAACCACCCACCCGGATTTTCAACAAAATCGCGTTTGTTCGGTGCTCACCCCGCTACCCTAGCTACCTTCTAATGGGACCGCCCGACGAGTACATCTGCTTGACAGGCGGAGCCCACGGGCGGACAATGCTACCGTCTCGGTACCTCCCCTGGCCCGGCGCTTTAGCTTGGCGACCCCTATTCGGCGAACAGTGAAAGGCTTTCGATGAAAACATTTCCGGTCGCCTGCCTTCCGGTGGTTGTGATAAGTGTACTGGGGTTCGCACAATCCAACCCTTCTGCTCTCCTCATCCAGCCGCTGATGGGGAAGAATCCGGTGTTCAGCGGCTTGTCGCAACCCAATCCGGCAATTCAAAGGAAAATTGCCGACAATTACGGCAGGCTGCCTCTGAGTTTCGAGGCAAACCGGGGGCAGAGCGATGGGAAGGTCAAGTTTCTCTCACACGGCAGCGGTTACACGCTTTTCCTCATGAGCGATGAAGCGGTTTTCTCGCTGTGGGGCAACAAGGTGGACGGTGATGCATGGCCCGCCAGTCATCAAAGGGGAGTCATACCAATGACCAGCACCATGTTGCGAATGAGGCTCGTGAAAGCCAACCGCGCAGCCAAGGTGACGGGAGCGGATGAACTGCCCGGCAAGAGCAACTACTTCATCGGGAACGATTCCAGGAAGTGGCGCACTAACGTTCCGACTTATGCCAAGGTGAAATACGAAGGAGTCTATTCCGGCATCGACCTGGTCTACTACGGCAACCAGCAGCAACTTGAGTACGACTTTGTGGTAGCACCGGGTGTTGATCCGCGTCATATCCAGTTCGATGTTCGCGGTGCGACGAAAATCGGCCGTGACAGGAACGGAGACTTGGTGCTCCACACGGCTACGGGCGAGTTTCGTTGGCGCAAGCCGGTTGTATATCAGGAGAAGGGTGGGATGAGGCAAGAGATCGATGGCCGCTACGTCATTAAGCACGGCCTTCGTGTGGGTTTTGAGGTGGCAGGCTACGACTCCAAAAGGCCGTTGACAATCGATCCCGCTCTCGGGTATGCAACCTATTTTGGCGGCAGCGGCAATGACCAGGGCTCTGGCATCGTTGTGGATAGCTCGGGCGACGCGTACATCACTGGCGTGACCCAGTCGACTGACTTCCCGACAATGAACTCGTTCCAGTCAGCCAGTGGCGGCTACGAAGACGTCTTCGTGGCGGAGCTGAATCCTGCAGGCACTGCACTGGTTTACTCCACTTATCTTGGCGGCAGCGGCAATGACCAGGGGGCTGGCATTGCTGTGGATAGTTTGGGAGACGCTTACGTTACGGGAGGTACCAGCTCAACCGACTTTCCCACGACTCTCGGGGCATTGCAGACGATGTTGTCGGGAGGCAGCAACGCCTTCGTGACCGAGATCAATCCCACGGGATCAGCTTTAGTTTACTCCACCTATCTTGGGGGCAGCGGCAATGACCAGGGCGCCGGCATTGCTGTGGACAGTTCGGGAGACGCTTACTTGACCGGCACTACGAATTCGTCCAACTTTCCGACGACGCCGGGGGCGGTCCAGACGACTTGCGGGGGAGGTTGTAACAACACCGGCGATGCATTCGTAACGGAACTGAACCCTGCAGGCACTGCGCTGGTTTACTCCACCTATCTTGGGGGCAGCGGCAATGACCAGGGCGCTGGCATTGCTGTAGACAGTTTGGGAGACGCCTACGTTACGGGAGGTACCAGCTCAACCGACTTTCCCACGACTCTCGGCGCATTGCAGACGATGTTGTCGGGAGGCGGCAACGCCTTCGTGACCGAGATCAATCCCACGGGATCAGCTTTAGTTTACTCCACCTATCTTGGGGGCAGCGGCAATGACCAGGGCGCTGGCATTGCTGTGGGCAGTTCGGGAGACGCTTACTTGACCGGCACTACGAATTCGTCCAACTTTCCGACGACGCCGGGGGCGGTCCAGACGACTTGTGGGGGAGGTTGTAACAACACCGGCGATGCATTCGTAACGGAACTGAACCCTGCAGGCACTGCGCTGGTTTACTCCACCTATCTTGGGGGCAGCGGCAATGACCAGGGCGCTGGCATTGCTGTGGATAGTTTGGGAGATGCTTACATTACGGGGTGGACCAGCTCAACCGACTTTCCCACGATGAATCCCTCGCAGCCAACGTACGGTGGAAGCACTGACGCCTTCGCAACCGAGATCAATCCCACGGGATCAGCTTTAGTTTACTCCACCTATCTTGGGGGCAGCGGCAATGACCAGGGCGCTGGTATTGCCGTGGACAGTTTGGGCAATGCCTACGTCATTGGCGAGACCTTCTCAACCGATTTTCCCACCACGCCCGGAGCATTTCAGACGACGTGCGGAGAGGGCTGCAGCCCTTACCCCGATGCGTTCCTGGCAAAACTATCGCCGTCCCCCTTTGTGATGCTTTCTCCGTCCAGCCTCAATTTTGGTAACCAGAACCTCGGCACCAGCAGCACCCCGCAAAGCGTCACACTAACCAATTCCGGTGAAGCTCCCTTAAGCATCAGCAGCATCGTGACTAGCGGCGATTTTTCTCAGACCAACACATGCCCGGTTGGCGGAAGCCTGCCCACAGGTTCCAACTGCATTATCACTGTAACCTTCACGCCATCGGTTCTCGGTAGCGAGAGCGGAAGTGTCAGCATCACCGACAACGCGCCTAACAACCCGCAATCGGTTTCGCTCACTGGCGTTGGCATAGCCCCACTGGTGACGCTCTCGCCAACGAGCTTGAGTTTTGGCAATCAACCGGTTGGAATTACCAGCGGTCAGCAAACTTCAACCTTGACGAACACCGGCAACGCCACGCTGATGATCACGTCAATTCAGGTTACCGGGATCAATAGCGGTGACTTTGCCCAAAGCAACAACTGTGGTACATCCGTGCCGGCAGGTGGCGGTTGCACCATCACTGTAACCTTCACACCATCGGTTCTCGGTAGCGAGAGCGCAAGTGTCGGCATCACCGACAACGCGCCTAATAATCCGCAATCGGTTCCGCTCACGGGCGCTGGCGTAGCCGCGCTGGTCACGCTCTCGCCAACGAGTTTGAGTTTTGCCAATCAACCGGTTGGAATTACCAGCGGTCCGCAAACTTCAACCTTGACGAACACCGGCAACGCCACGCTGATGATCGGATCAATTCAGGTTGCCGGGGCCAACACCGCTGACTTTGCCGAAATCAATAACTGTGGCACATCCGTGCCGGCAGGCGGCGGTTGCACCATCACTGTAAACTTCACGCCATCGGTTCTCGGTAGCGAGAGCGCAAGTGTCAGCATCACAGACAACGCGCCTAACAATCCGCAATCGGTTCCGCTCACCGGCACCGGCACTCCACCGATTGTCACGCTCTCGCCTCCGAGTCTCACTTTCGGCCAGCAACCGGTCGGTGCCACCAGCCTTCCGCAGACTGTCACAGTTAGTGCTAGTGGCGCTCTGAACATTAGCTCAATTACGACGGGCACCGAGTTTAACCAGACCAACAATTGCGGTAGTGGCATCTCTGCAGGGGGAAGCTGTCAGATCAATGTTACGTTTACACCCACCGCTCTCGGCGTTCAGAACGGCACGCTGATGATCACAGATGGCGGCGCTGGCAGCCCGCAATCCGTCCCGCTCTCCGGTGCTGGCACTCAGGGAACCGCCGTTACGACGCACCATTACGACAATCTGAGAACCGGCTGGAATAACACCGAATCCGTTTTGACTCCGGCCAACGTTGGAAGTCCATCGTTCGGAATGCTGCAGTCAATTGCCCTTGACGCCCAAGTGGACGCCCAGCCTTTGTTCGTTCCGAACCAGGCAATCACGACCGGCAACTATCAGGGGATCTACGACGTTGTCTATGTTGCCAGCGAGGGGAACACGATCTATGCCATCGACGCGAACAGCGGTCAGATTTTGTTGCGTCCGAATTTCGGTACCCCAGTCCCCACGCCCATAGGATGTTCGGTCAATCCTGTAGTTGGAATTAACAGCACGCCGGTGATTGACCTCTCCAGTACTACCATGTACGTGATCATCTACACCAGCGATTCCAACGGCCCGGAGTATCGCATTCATGCTCTCGATCTCGGGAGTCTAACGGATAAGGTAGCTCCGGTAGCGGTAGCCGCCTCCCACATCCTGTCGGACGGCTCGACCTTCAATTTCAACGCCACCTATCAGCGGCAACGGCCTGCACTCCTGCTCGCTAACGGGAATGTCTATGCGGGTTTTGGAAGCTTCTGTGATAAGGGCACAAGTCTGTCACGTGGTTGGCTGCTCGGCTGGCAAGCCGGAACGCTCACGCCACTCCAGGGTGACCAGATCTTCGACGCCCAGGCTAAGTCGTCCCATGATTTCTTTCTCTCTTCAATCTGGATGTCCGGCTCGGGAATTGCCGCAGACCAGTCCGGAAGTTTGTATTTAGTCACTGGCAACTCTGATCCGTCGGGAACCTCGTACGACGGTGTCACTGACATTCAGGAGAGCGTAATCAAAGTCTCACCAGACTTGAGCACGATCGTCGATCTTTTCACGCCTTATGATTGGGGCACGCTTGATCAGAATGACAAGGATTTTGGTTCTGGCGGGGTTATGCTGCTGCCTCCGCAGCTCACCGTGAACCTCGCAGTGGCTGCCGGGAAAGAGGGAAACATGTTCCTGATGAATCAGGAAGCCCTCGGCGGGTATAACATCACGGCCAACAACGTCCTTGGCACCTTCGCCATAGGGAAGTGCTTTTGCGGGGCGTCCTACTTTGTAGATCCCTCCGACAGCACTCCGCGAATTGTATCGAGCGGTGGAGGAGCGGTTGGCATATGGAAGCTTCAAACCAACCCCACCATCACTCTGACTAACATCGCAAACTCCTCGGGTATCTTTGTGAAAAGAGGCACCGGTTTCTTTACCACGGTTTCTTCCAACGGAATCATGAACCCGATTATCTGGGCGATCGGCAGAGAGTCTACCAAAACGGCCGAACTCGACCTGTATGCCCTCGATCCTGAGGCCGGCGGTAGTACTCTGAAGCAGATATTTGTCTCACGAACCCCCGGGACATGGCCCTACAACGGGAACGCGAATCTGGTCCCCGTGGTCGCGAATGGCCAAGTTTTCGTTGCCAGCGGCCAGCGGTTGACAATTTTTGGTGTGTTACCTGGAGTGAAGTTCTCGCATGCTACCCTGACCTTCCCTGATCAAGTGGTGTCCACTACGAGTAAGGCTAAAGCGGTAACACTCACGAACAGCGGCCTAGGAGTCTTGAAGATCGCGAGCATTGCTGCGGCCGGGCAATTCAGCCAAACCAACAACTGTGGCACGACGGTGAACCCGAGTGCCAGTTGCACCATCAACGTTACCTTCAGCCCCACGACCATAGGTACTCTGACAGGTTCTGTCTCAGTCACCGACAACGCTCCACACAATCCTCAGCGCGTAACCCTCACCGGCATCGGCACATATGTGCAACTGAGTACGACCAGCATGAATTTCGGAAATCAGCCGATCGGCACGACGAGCCCTCCCAAGTACGTCACCTTGACCAACAAGGGGAGCGTAACGCTGAACTTCACCGGTACGGGCATCACCATCACGGGGACCAATGCGGGAGACTTTGCCGAGACCAACAACTGCGGCAGCAGGGTGGCATCGGGAGCAAGCTGCAAGATCAAAGTGACCTTCCAGCCTTCGGCACAAGGCCAGCGAACGGCAAATGTGTCAATCAGCGACGACGGCGGAGGGAGCCCACAGATGGTGCCTTTGACGGGGACGGGCACCCCGTGAGACGTGAATGGGATAAAGCCCGGCACTGAACGGATTGAAAAGGATTCCCGCACTCAGTCCGCTGCCTGAGCATCCGCTGGGTCCACCACAGGGCATTGAAAGCGGCGGTCTAGCAAGGGTATCTTCGCAGACACTACTGAAGTTTGTCTCGAGTAGAGCCTCGGGAGCCGTAGCGTTTCGCGAGGAGCCTCGCTCGCCCGAAAAGTGAAGGCCAACAGAAATGGGCGGCCGCAGAACGGCCGCCCATCGCCCTCTTTTTGCAGGCGCTTCTCTACTTCTTGACTTTTTCCTTCTGTGCCGCCATTTGCACGCCGCTCGCCTTTGCTGGACCGTTACGGTCAACCAGCCTGGCAAAGTCTTGCGACTTGAACGGGTACTCTTGCGCTGACTCCTGCCCGGTGGTGCTCAAGGTGATGTCCACCCGGCGGTTGTAAGCCAACACGATGGTCTGTATTTTCTGGAGAGTCTTCTCCCGGTCTTCTGGGCTAAGGCTGGCATCTTGCTCCACCAGTTGCTTGACTTGATCGACGCTCAGATTCTGCTCTTTACCGAACGCTCGAGTATCAAGGTTGGCCTCAGGAATACCTTGCTCAACCAAAACGCGCTTGGCCAATTCGGCGCGTCTTTCGGAGAGCGGTTGGTTGTAGGCTTGCGGTCCGCGCTGGTCGGCATGTCCGGAAAGCGTCAGGCGGGCATCCGGTTTCACCGCAAGATATTGCTTGAAAGCGGCTGCAATCGACTTGAGGGTTTCCTCTTCGCTGGGGAGCAGAGCCGCCTCTGACTTGATCGATCTCGGCCGATCGGTCGGGAAGTAAACACTGCGCATCGAGAGAGCTTCAGAGGGCACAATCGTCTCGACGAGACGCAAGGTCGCGGTTTTGGTGTCGGTGCCGCCGCAAGGGTTAGTGGCGTTGAGAGTGTAGGTCACGGTCTGATCAGCGTCCGTCTTTGTAGGGGTGACTTCCAGATTCCGCGTGCCGTTCGGACTGACCGTGCCCAGCGGATCGATCGATACCGTTGAGGCATTCGCAGCCGTCCAGTTCAACACCGGGCTATCGTCGGCGACCACCTTATCCCCAACCCGCTTGTAGTGGACCACCGCCGGTGTGAGTCCGAGATTAGCCTGAATGGCGTTGTTGACGTTGACCGTCGTGCTGGTGGTCGCGGTGCCGCCTGGACCAGTGGCCGTCAGATTATAGGTGGTCGTCTGCGTGGGCTGAATGGCCTGTTGGCCCGAAGTTGCAACCGGCCCGACCGGAGTGATCGCAACATCGGCCGCGTCGGAGGATGTCCAATTGAGCTGCGAGGAGTCTCCGCAGTTGAGTTGCGCCGCCGTCGTCGATAGCTGCGCGGTGGGTTTGGCAACGGCCACCGTCGCGCTGGCCGTGCCCACCTTGAAGCGCGGTATGGTGCTGAGTTTTTCCCCACGCGGCCACGCCACTGTCTTTCGAACACCCTTGGGGACATCGATGACCACACGTTGGTTCGCGGGGATGTTTACCGGCCCCGACCAAACCTCTTTGTCCCCTGACAGTACTGAAACCTGGTAGCTGCCGGGCGGGACAACCAGTTCTTGCTTCCACCACCAATCGTGGTTGAATTCGTCGCCGTGGCCAACAAAGTAGTCGGGCGTCTTCCCGTTCAGCAGGACCGCGTCGTGGCTGGCCCCTTCAATGGTCATGGCTCCGAAGGGTCCGGGAATGGTTCCAGAGACAGGCGACAGTGTCACATCAATCTTGCTGGTCTTGCCGGCGGCAATGTTGACGGTTTGTGTGGACGGGAGATAGCCATAATTGGCCAGTTCGACCTTGTGGTCGCCCGCACTGAGCTTCAGAGAGTGGTGCTTGCTGGCCTCGCTGATGGCGTGTCCGTCGAGGAAGATGTAAGCCTGCTTGGGTGAAACATGAATGATGAGTTTGCCGTCTTGCGCAAAGCTTGAGATCCCACTCAGCAACACCAGCAGGACGAGAGACAGCAGAAAACGCGATATCCGCATCTGAACCTTCATTGTGATCTCCTTGTCCCGGGACCTTAGGGTTGGGCGTGATTCAAACGGCGATCTTGGTCTGGCCCTTCTCGACGACAGCGCCACGGTCAATGTTGGCGACCTTGCTGGTGCTTGCCGCCACAGACGATCCCGGCTGCTTCTGAGGACGTCAATAAGTATAGCGGAAAAGAGGCGGGTGAGGATTCGTAAGCTGTCGAACGCCGGCTTCCCCCCGCTGAGCTCTTTCCAATTACGTGCTTGACGTCCCCAACCTCCTGGCTTAACGGTTCGGATGCTCGTCTACAGATCGCTGGTACTCACCCGCGAATGGCTCTATGATTCTGTTGTCTGCAAGGCCAGAGACCCGAGCGAGTGCATGTTGAGACTGACGAATCTGCGGAGTGTTGCGCTGATCATCGTGCTTGGACTTGGCTTAGTTCCCCCGGCCGCCGGCCTGGCGGTCTTGTCTGCGGAGATTGGAGGCGATGCCGACGGCTCGCCTCCCGGTTCTCCCACGGCCGCGGTGCAGGGCCACAGCGTCAAGCTTTCGTGGGCTGCAAGCGTGGCGGCGAGTAAATCGCCGCGTGACGCGGTCGTCGGCTACAACGTGTATCGCAGCACAAAGTCGCATGACACCAACCCGAAGCGTATCAATTCCAAACTCTGCCCGGGTACTGCCTACACGGACACGGACGTTGAAGCTGGAAAAACTTATTATTACGTGACTCGTGGGGTGACTGCGAACGGGGTGGAGAGCGGCCCCTCGAACGAGATCAAGGTAAAGATCCAATCGCATGACTAGGTTGCCAGCTGCGCTCACTTTCGTTTTGTTGTGCGGCGTCTCGCTGATCTTGGACTGGCGTGCCCTGGCCACAACTTTTTCTCTCGCCCTCGGCCGGGAAGAGTACACCCAGATTCTCCTGGTGTTTCCCGTCGTAGCCGCGCTGATCTTTCTGGACCGGAACTTATTTAACGTCGTGCCGAAACCGGGACTCGGGTGGGGCTCTGCCGTTCTTGTGGTGTCCGTAGGCATCGCGTCGTTGGCGAAATGGGGGCCTGGACTTCAGCCTGACACACGTCTCGCTCTCGATATGCTGGCCTTGGTGGCGTGGTGGGTGGGGGCGTTTGTTCTTTGCTTCGGAGAAAGAGTCGCGCGAACATTCCTGTTTCCACTGGGCTTCTTGCTGTGGCTGGTTCCGATTCCAGCCTTCATGCTCGCCCATGTCATCTTCTTTCTTCAGCGATGGTCCGCTTTCAGCGCTCAGGTTCTTTTTAGCGCGGCCGGAGTGCCGGTATCACAAGACGGGTTTTTCCTGACCATTCCCGGCGTGACGATCGAGGTTGCGAAGGAATGCAGCAGCATCCGTTCCAGCTTGCTGTTACTGCTCACCACCATGGTGCTCGCGCAGCTTCAGCTGCGCTCCTTCTGGAGAAAGGCATTGCTGGTTGCAATAGCGGTTCCGCTCTCCGTTGCGAAGAACGGTTTCCGCATCTTCACCATTGCCATGCTCGGAATCAAAGTTGATCCGGGCTACCTTTCGGGTAGACTCCACCACCACGGCGGGGTGTTGTTTCTGCTCATGGCTCTGCTGGTCATCTTTCTGATGCTTTGGATCCTGCGGAAGGGAGAACGGCGATCCGCAGCGGCACCCGGTCTGGCGCCTTTCGCGCCGTTGAGTTCAGCGCGACATTGAGCTAGGCGCCGCTAGGGAATTACGGCCTGCGCCTGATTCGAGTAGACGCTCTCGGCCAGATCGGAATCCACCGCCGTGGCGACGTAATAATAGGTTGTGCCGGTCAACACCGTAGTATCGGTATAGCTGGTGGCCAGTTGCGGGGATGGGGTCAGCCGCTGGTAAGGACCTCCGGACTGAGTGCCGCGATAGACGTTGTACCCGATCACCGAAGATGTACTGGCGCCCCAGGATAGTCCGACCGTGTGCGCGCCTGCCTGGCCCCCGCCGCCGTCGAGAGTTTCAACTACCGGAGAAGTGGCACCGTCATTGACAAACGAAATCTTCCCCGCGCTGTTGCCATCCGCCTCCGGCGTGAAGGTGACGGTGTAGTTCACGCTGGTTCCAGCTGCTACCTTTACCGGAAACGTGATTCCACTGACGCTATACCCCTGCCCATTCCATGCGGCGGACGTGACATTAACATCGGAGGTAGCCGCGGTCAGCGTGCCCGTCAGCTTGGAGCTGCCGCCCAAAGCCACTGTCCCGAAGTCCAATGCGGTAGGTGCAACCGACAACTGGCCCATGCTGGGCGGCGGGTCATTCTTCGGGGGCGGATTGGAGTTTGGCTGCGATCCGCCTGAAGACACGCCTGCGCATCCGGTGAGCATCAGGCAGGCAACGATTGCCAGCACGCAGCACCAATGGCCAGGCCAGAATGGCCACTTCTTTCCCATGACATCAATTATCTGAGGTTCGCTTTGGGACAGTCCAGAGTCCGGGAATTCATGTCCTGCGTCCCGCACGGTATGCCACTTTGGTAACTTCGGCCGCTGGTGATGGCTGTTTCCAGCGAGCCAACTCCATCGGCAATCGCGAATCGGCGTCCGCAACATAGAAACTTCTCTGGTTTGATTGGGAGCGCCGCGATCATAAACCAGTTGCCCAATTCACAGCAATCGGAATCGTGAGCCCGGTCCGGCTCAGCGGGTACAGTTCGAAACGGGGACTGGCAGAGCGCTCAGCGGTGGGCGAGGCCGTAGCTTACAGCAAAGGCCGACATCCCGAAGTTAACGATCGGGGTAAGGCGTTCCAGTTTGTGATGGCCGGTCTTGTGGAACCAGTAGCTGAGACCGACGACTCCGGCGGTTTCGCCCGCGAAATTCGCGGCCAGAGCGGCAGTGCTGCCAGCGAAAGGCCGGGTCAATGGATTCAGTTCCCGCCCACCATGGCTCAGGTTGTCACGAGTGACGGCGAAGTCGGCGGCACTGAACCCCGCAACCGTGGCGAACAAGGCGGTGTTCTCTGCGTCCCAGAACTTGTGTGCTTCGCTGCCCAGGCGTACCGGACTGGAAGGTACGGTCCTGACCATGGCCGCTGGCGACGGCTGTATGGGCTCTGGCTGTAGCAGCGCCATGGAGACTTCCTGTGCCATCGTCGCGTACGTTCCGCCTAGAAGAAATAAGAGAGTGACTGCGCCAAACCTGCCTGCCCCGCCAATGATGAATTTCTTCATAATCGATAGTGTGGGCCTGGACTGTCCAGGCGTACATGTACTATCGCATCTTCCCCGCCACTGCGCATGGCCCGTCCGGGCCACTTAAGGGGTTTGCTTTGATTTACTTTGGGGAGGGTAACTGGTTACTATTGAGGTTCTCTCGTATGCAATACTTTGCACTTACGGGGTGACGCCACCGCTCAGCACTATCTTTAGGCACGGCCTCGAAGAAATATCGTGGTCAAGCCCCAAAATGCCTAACGGAACGGATAGAATTGCCAGTCCTAAAAAGCAGTCAGCCGCGGCAACGCTCAAGGGCAGGACTGGAGCGGGGTTTGGCGGTTCGCGAGGACGCTCTTGTGATAGGCAGTCTGGCAGGAGTGGCCACGCGGTTGGATGAAGGCACGTCCATTAAAAGAGGCACATGCATGAGAGAAGTGCCCGTAGCGGTTGCGTTTTTTTGGGTTGTCAGCGGGATCTACCTTCACGCCTCGGGGACCATGGCCGAGGTTGCAGCGGTTTCCATTCCCGCCAGCTACCTGGGCAAAAGTAGCGACGGAAAAATCACACAAGACGCAATCGAGAGCGGGCAGCGAGCCACCAGGATTCGAGACTCAGGTTTGCTTTCGCAGGCATACTCGCCGCATCCGCCCGACGCGGTGCATTCAAGGCGCCAAAGCCACATAACCAGACCGCATCGGGTTACGTTGTCCTGGCAGCCCAGTGCGAATGCTCTGTCCAACGATGAGGTCGTTGGCTACAACGTGTATCGTTGCAGCGGCTTTAGTTCACGCTGCACCAGAATCAACGATGATCCGGTTCCGACTCCCGAGTTTATCGACGATCAAGTGCGCGGTGGACATACCTATTACTACGCAACCACGGCCGTCAACCAGACTGGGCGTCAAAGCCATCCCTCTAATGTGGTGAAGGTTGTAATCCCGCTGCCTTAGTGTTTGCCGCTAGACTGTCCTCTCGGTACCCTACGGAATCACCGCCTGTGACAGGTTCGAGTAACCGCTCTCCTCGCCTTGGGAGTTCACCGCAGTGGTGGCATAGTAATAGGTTTGTCCGTCCACAACCGTGCTGTCAGTGTATGCCGTGTTCGGGTCCAACACAGGGTTGATCATGGTGTATGGTCCGCCCGACTGAGTGCTGCGATACACGTTGTAGCCCACAACCTGCGAAGTGCTCGGATTCCACGAAAGATTCACCGAATACTGCATCACACTTGCGGTACCGTTCAGTGATTGCACCGTCGGGGAGTTGACCGCGTTGCTCAGAAATGACAGGGTTCCCGAAATGGTTCCCGCGCTGGTTGGCGTGAAGGTGACCGTGAAGTTGACGGACTGGCCGGCTGCGATCGTGACCGGCAATGAAATCCCGCTGAGCGCAAACATTGAGTTACTCATGATCGCTGAAGAAACGGTCACGCTGGAACCGCTGGCAGTCAGTTGCCCACCCTGACTTGAACTCTGCCCCACCGTCACATTGCCGAAATTGATTGTGGCCGGGGTCACTGTCAGCAGACCCGCCGTCGCGCCCGTGCCCGCCAAGGGAATGATGAGCGACGGAGTCGAAGGGCTGGTGGCTAGTATGCTGCCGCTGAAGGCTCCAGCCGACGATGGAGCGAACGTCACACTGAAGGTAAAACTCTGTCCTGCCGCCAAAATCAACGGTAGCGTGACCCCGGTCACCGAAAATCCCGTGCCCGATATCTTGCCGATCGACACCGTCTGACTGGTCGTACCAGGGTTGTTGATCGTCAGCGGCAGAGTTGACGAACCACCCACCGAGACGTTGCCAAAGTTTAGGCTGGCGGGACTTGCCGTCAACGGCCAGTTATTCACACCACGGCCGTAGGCTGGGAGGCTGAGAGTGCCGATACTGGTACTGAAATCGATGGTTACGCTGGCATTGCCCACGGTGGCCGGAGAGAAACTCACACTGAACTGGACGCTCTGACCTGCGGTCAGGGTCTGCGGCACCGTGAAATCGTTAACAGTGAATGCAGCATTACCCACCGTCAGGCTTGAAACCGTGACCGATGAGGATCCGGTGTTGCTCACAACCACGGGCAGAGTCACGTTCTCGCCGATCACAACCTTGCCGAACCCCAGGCTCCGCGGATTGCAAACCAACTGTGAGCGGCTCGCGTATGCGCCCGGCAAGCTTGCGCCGAACAGGGTAACTGAAATGAGGACGCGCAGAAAGACAGTACGAGAAACTAATTGGGGGAGGGGCATAGCACGTCCAGTTTGCTGGGCGCCTTGCCGCGAGGGAAGGTCTCTCTAGTACATCCCGGCGTTGGTTCACGGGCTCCAATCCCTTTTCGGAATCGGACCAGTGTTGGTGGGCCAAATGGACGTGGGCGGTTGGGACAGTTTCCTACCTACTGCTGTACTCCTTCCGCGGTCGGTGGATGCCACCGGGATGTTTGCAGCTACGGAATTACGGCTTGGGCCTGGTTGGAGTACACGCTCTCTTGGGAATTGGAATCAACTGCGGTGGTCACATAGTAGTACGTTGATCCATTCGCGACTGTGCTGTCAGTGTAGCTGGTACCGCTGTTCAATGAAGTATTCAGCTTGCCGTACGGTCCTCCCGATTTGCTGCCTCGGTAGATGTTGTAACCGTCGACGTTAAGCGATGTGCTGGCCGTCCAGTTTAGTAGAACGCTGTGCTGCGTTGGCTGTGTGCCGGTTCCGTTTACGCTGAGCACAGTCGGCGAATTGGCGGCGTCGCTGGTGAACGAAGCGGTTCCCGAAGTTGCTCCCACCGATTGCGGTGTGAAGGTCACCGTAAATTGTGCGCCCTGACCAGCTGGAATGGTTACAGGAAATAACAGTCCGCTTACGGTAAAGTCAGCGTTGCTGATATTGACCGAAGAGACTGTCACGGTGGCGCCGGAAGCCACTAGTTGAGCCGTTTTCTGCGAGCTGTTTCCGACGACCACATTGCCGAAGCTTAACGTTGTCGGATTTACTGCCAGCTGTCCCGCCGGCGTCCCGTTGCCTGTCAACGGAATATTCAACGTGGAATTAGACGCGTCAGACGTAACCGCAAGATTTCCGTTGTCACTGCCCGCCGATGGCGGAATGAATTCTAGGTTGAATGTGATGCTCTGTCCCGGAGTAAGGGTAAGCGGCGGGTTAATCCCGCTCACGCTGAAGCCAGTTCCGATGGCCTTGGCTTGGGAAATGTTTACGTCTGACCCGCCGGTGTTCGTGATGGTCTCAGATACCGATTTGTTGCGCCCCACCTGTACATTGCCAAAGTTGACGCTGGGCAACGTCGGCGTCAACGTGCCCGGTTGCATGGCCGTCCCGGCCAGCGGAATATTGAGAGTAGAGTTCGACGCGTTGCTCAAGACCGCGAGGTTACCAGTGACACTTCCCGCCGCCTGCGGGGTGAACACCAGATTGAATCCCGTGCTTTGGCCAGCCGCGAGAGTCACCGGCAGGCTGAGGCCGCTGACGCTGAAGCCCGCGCCCGTCACTACCGCCTGAGTGATGGTTACACTGGAACCGCTGCTGTTGCTAAGCGTCTCTGGAATACTCTGGTTGCTTCCCACCTGCACGTTCGGAAAGTTGATGCCGGGCGGATTTGCCGAGAGCGAACCCGGCGGCAGCCCGGTGCCTGTAAGCGGCAGGTTCAAAGGCGAATTGACAGCGTCGCTCACAATCGCCACATTGCCGTTGACCGTCCCGCTGGCTTGCGGCGCAAACACCACATTGAAGCTTGTGCTTTGGCCAACATCGAGCGTCAAGGGCAGTGACAACCCGCTCACGCTGTACCCGGCGCCGGTCGCGGTCGCCTGAGAAATGGTGGCGCTGGAATTCCCCACATTAGTCAGCGTCACCGGCAAACTCTGATTCTTGCCCAGCGGCAAACTTCCAAAGCTAAGGCTGGTTGGACTCGAACTGAGCTGCCCCGCACCCAAACCTGCGCCCTGTAGCGATACCGTTATCGAGCCATTCGACGCATCGCTGGTGATCGACATGGACCCGGTGATGCTCCCGGTCGCCGTGGGAGCGAACGCCACGCTCAAGCTTGCACTCTGACCGGCAGCGATTTTTATCGGAACGGTTGGCTGATTCAAAGAGAATTGCGTCGCCGAGAGCGTCACACTCGAAACCGCGATCTCGGTGGTGCCGTTATTTGTCGCGGTCAGACTCAAGGTCTTGGTGCCTGCCACTGACACGCTGCCGAAATTGAGACTCAGGGTACTCATGCCCAGGCTGCCGGCGGAGTTATTGTTCTGCGGCGGAGGCACAGATGACTTGCCCCCAGCGCTTAGGCCTTGACATCCCACCAGTGTCGTAAGCGCCAGCAAAAGCACGATTGCTTCCCAACCCGCATCATGAATTCTTGCCTTGATGTGTGTGTCCATAATCCGCGGAATGCTTGCAGTCATCTCCTCGAGCTGCGATCTCACCACGGTGAAAGGTCAGTCTGAGGTAAGGCCGGTACAACTGACAGATGGCGGAAGGACAGAGTTGAAACTGGAGGAGGAACGCTTTCCGAAGGCCGGAAGCACGCCCAATCTGGGATCACCACACCTGGCCGGGTATGGAATACGGACATGTCCTTCCAGGCATGCAGGAACATGTTCAAGTTAAAAAAACACGGCTAGACTAGGGGTCAGGGTGCCTGACCCCAAAGGGAATTGCCGCATGGACAAAATCCACCAACTTGGCCCGCACTCCCGCCCCGAACGCCGCCAGCATCGCCGCTTCGATCTGCAATACCCGGTTCGTCTCCGCTTTCAGTTGGCGGATGTACCCGGCACAATCGACGCCATCAGCAAAAACGTAGCGGTCGGCGGGTTGCTGCTTAAGACCGCCGTCCCCATTCCGCAACATACACGCGTGGGGTTCGTTATGAGTATTGAGGGCGGGCGGGTGCCACGGCCGATTCACCTGGTCGGTGACGGAGAAGTCATACGGCTCGAACCTGAGCCTTCGGGAGCAGGGTTTGCAATCGCGGTCGAGTGCACCCAGTCCATCTCTGAACTGGAAAGCAGCATCCTCGGCTCCCCGCGTTAGATTGCGAATCGCTGGGCTCACTCGGGTATTATTTAAGGTGAAATGTCACAAGGAACGGCATACTGGCACACGCCGGAAGCCCCGCCGATGACATCGCGAGAGTGCGTATGAGCTGGGCCGGCAAGCTGGCGAAACCTTATCGCGTCGACGATGGCAAGAAGTTCCGCCTGAAAGACTTCGACCCCGGCGACACCGGGCCGCTGCGTTCCAAGGAGCAGGCGGGAGTAGTGCTCGAGCGCGGCATCGTCTCTATGACGGAGTTGCAGGACAAGCTTTATGCTCAGGACCGCTCGGCGCTGTTGCTGATCTTTCAAGGCATGGATGCTGCCGGGAAAGACGGAGCCATCAAGCACGTCATGACCGGCGTCAACCCCCAGGGCTGCCAGGTCTATTCCTTCAAGACTCCGAGTTCCGAAGAACTCGATCACGATTTTCTGTGGCGAAGCACGCGCAAGCTTCCGGCGCGCGGCCATATCGGAATCTTCAACCGCTCTTATTACGAGGAGACGCTGGTGGTGCGGGTGCATCCCGAGGTGTTAAAGAGTGAAAGAATACCGCCGTCGCTCGTAACCTCTGACTTCTGGCAGCATCGCTTCGAGGACATTAACGCCCTGGAGCGCTATCTGAGCAGAAACGGCATCGTAGTGCGTAAGTTCTTTCTGAACCTTTCCAAGAAGGAGCAGAAGCGCCGCTTCGAGGAACGTCTGGACAATCCTGCCAAGAACTGGAAGTTCTCCGCCGCCGACATACGCGAGCGCGGTTACTGGCAGGACTATATGAACGCCTTCGAAGAGACCATCCGCCACACCGCCACCGCGTACGCCCCGTGGTATGTGGTGCCCGCGGACAATAAGTGGTTTACCCGCGCGGTAGTGGCTGCCGTTATCGTGGATACACTGGAAGATCTGAAGCTGGCCTACCCCAAAGTAGACGCCGCCCAGCGAAAGCAATTGCAAGCTGCACGGGCCTTGCTCGAAAAAGGCAAGAAGTAGCCTGCCCGGTGCCGCCCTACGCCTTCCTGTTCTGATTTCGTAACAAGAACGCTTATGAGCTTAACAAGCCAACAACACGTCATATTATTCGCCTAATTAGCTACGGGCACCTGCTCCCAGGTGCCGTCGATCACCCATTCCGTCCTTGTGTTGTGAATTGTTTGTCTGGTTAGTCGAGCAGTTTGCCCCTGGGGAGGTACAAGATTATGAAACGCTTTGCAGTTGGGATATCGCTGGTGTTGGTCGTTTTGACCTTAGCCAGCTTTATTTCCGGACAGGCACAAAAGGCTGCGGGTGATCCGGCACTGCTGCCCGCCGGAAACGGCGCGCCGCCGCTGTCTAACCCGCTGAAGGTGGCGCTTCTGAAGTGGTACAACGCGAACAAAGTGCCCACGGAGTTCCCCGTAGGCAAGGAGCCTGAAGGGGTTGCTTTTGACGGAGCCAACATCTGGACGGCGAACTTTGGCGACGGCACGGTGAGCAAGGTACGGGCCAGTGACGGTGCCATCCTAGGCACCTTTACAGTGGGCGGGTCTCCGATCGGAATCGTCTTTTGACGGATCCAACCTATGGGTGACGAACGCCTTCGGCACGAACATCACCAAAGTGCGAGCTAGCGACGGAAAGATTCTCGGAAGCTTCACGGTGACGGGGCGGGTGGCTGTAGATGATCAAGAGGCGGGTGGCCCATCTTTGCGTTTTTTGCAAAGGTGGGGAGCGAAGAATTCGAGGAGATCAGCCTGAACTGCGAAATCATTCCTACTCCAGCGCGGAGATGTAGCAGCCTCCAATACGTCGCCGAATAAACGAATCGGCTGGTTATTCACGTAGGAGTTACCTCCGCGGTACTCTAGTGTTTCCCCCCTAAACTTTCGTGCTACGACCATGGCCCGTTCGGGGCTTGTACCACCGGTGTGCGCTTGCTACCGTGGACCCATATCCAGCCTACCCCCAAGGCGTCGATGAGAACTTTGGGGGTGAACTTGAGAATCGTTTATCTGTGCTATGCGGCGTTCGGATTTGCGGTGGCTCGCTGGATATTCAGACGTGATGCAGTACCGGCGATGGATCCGGTAGCGCGATTTCGTTCCTCTGGCTTGTTGTAGGGTTCTCCTTTACCAAGGGCATGCCGGGTCCCGTTGCGCGCACTGATTCTCCCGGCATGCCCTGGTTTTTCCGCAGATCACCTTTCCTACCCGATTCGATTTCCCAGTGCCGGAGCCTTGCAGGGCGTAGTCAATATTTCCACATCTTGATTTCAGCGCCGCCATGCTCGAACTGAACCTCATCCATGAGTTGGCGGATCAGGTAGACCCCCCGCCCGTGGTCGCCATACAGGCCCTCGGCACGCTTGGGATCGGGTATGCTCTCGGGCCGGAATCCGGGACCCGGGTCGGTCACCGAAATCACGAGCCGGCCTTTGGGATCGCCGTTCAACTTGCACGTAATCGTCTTCGAGGGATCTCCATCGCATCCGTGCACTACGGCATTGGTCAGGGCCTCTTGGACTGCCAGGTCGATCTCGAACCTCTTCTGTTCGGGAATTTCCAGCCGCTCCATGATCTCGGAGATGGCGGAGGTAATGGTCGCAATCGATTCCGAACTCGCAGGCAGGCTCAGATTGAGTAGCTCGGTGAAGCCGCTACTCCCGCCGGCGCCAAATTCATCGGCCATCAGTGCTCATCTCCGTGTGAAATAGAAACATCCGAAAATCAGCTAGGAAAAAGATCCCACTGCGGCGTCGTCATCCTCGAAGATTTCGAACAGGTTGAGAACTCCCACCAGCTTCAGGGTCTGCACGGCAAACTTCGAAGGTTGGATCAGTTTGATGTTCCCGCCTTGTTTCTTGGTGGAGGCCAGAAACCGCACCAGCAGACCGATGCCGCTGGAATCAATCATGGTTACTTCGGCCAGATTGATCGCCATGCGATAGTCGCCCTGGGCTATCAACTCCTCCATGGCTTGGCGCAATCCGTCGACCGCGGGCCCCATTCTTAATGGTCCGCGGAGCTGGATCAACTGTACTTCGGAACGCTTACGGACATTGATGTCCAAACGATTCTCCTTCTTTCTTCGCCGGGGGCTCCGATAGTTGCGGAAGCGGGGAAGTGGGACGTTTCAGGCGCGTGCTAAAGTTACGGGAATCGGTTGGGTTTTTCAAGCGGTTAGGTCCTTTTTCCCTGCAATCCATCCATTTCGGGGTGGTTATGGGCCGGGAGAGTGAAAAAGCCCTCTCCGGTCAAAAATTAACCCCCACGGGGCGAAAAATTTGGCATAATCAGTGCGCTTTTGGGAGGGGTATGCGCGCCGCAACCGCCCGTAATCTGGCCTCGCAGTATTGTGTTGTCATCGTCACCGGTGATGAACTCGTCGGCCCGGAAGCCGAAATCCATCTCGCGTCCGACTATGACCTCCACATCCTGCGCACCTGGGATGAACTGCTGGCATGGGTAAAGAAGCAATCTCCCGATGCCATACTCCTCGACATTGATACGGTCGGAGCTAACAGTGAACAGGGAATCACCGCACTGGCGGAACTGCGTTCCTTCGGGCCCGATCTGGTGTTGGTGGCTCTTACCCGCTCCGACAGCCGCAAGCTGCGGCACAAGGCCATCGACGCCACCGTCGACCAGTACTTTGTGGCTCCGATTAACTTTGGGGAAGTGCGGATTGTCCTGGGCCGCGCCCTGGAGAAGCGCACGGTCGAAGTCGATTACCGGCAACGCCAAGAGGAAGACGCTGAGCGGGAATCGTTCTGCGAGTTGATTGGCGCAAGTGAGCCCATGCGCCGTGTTTATGACGCTGTTACACGAGTCGCCGACAGCAACAGCACGGTACTGATTCGCGGCGAGAGCGGGACCGGCAAGGAACTGGTGGCACGAGCCATTGTCACCATGGGGCCCCGCGCCGAGCGGCCCTTTATCAGTATTAACTGCGCCGCTCTACCCGAGAATCTCATCGAAACCGAACTGTTCGGGCACGAAAAAGGCGCCTTCACCGATGCCAAGGAGGCCCGGCAGGGCCACATCGAACTGGCCCACACCGGCACCCTGTTTCTCGACGAGATTGCGACTCTGGGACTCGCCTTGCAGTCCAAGTTGCTGCGCGTTCTGGAGGACCGGGCGGTGACCCGTATCGGAGGCAAGTCTGCCAAGAAGATCGACTTTCGCTTGATTGCTGCCACCAATGAAGACCTGGAATCCCTGGTGCAGGCAGGCCGCTTCCGCGAAGACCTTTATTACCGCATCAATGTTGTGCCTATTGCGCTGCCAGCTTTGCGGGAACGGCCCGGAGACATTCCCCTCCTGGTCGGGCACTTTCTGCGCATTTATTGCAAAGCCAACGCCAAGCCTCTGAAACAGGTAGAGGCCGAAGTTCTCGCGGTCATGGAAGACTACCAGTGGCCGGGGAATGTTCGGGAGCTGGAAAACGTCATTCAGCGGCTGGTGCTAATGAACGACAGCGCGGTCATTGACGTTCCGAATCTGCCCCAGCAGATGCTGGTCGCCAGCAGTGCCAGTCAGGAGGCGATCCTCATTCCCGAAGAGGGAGTCGATTTCGATACCGAGATGGAACGCATTGAACTCGCCTACCTGCAAGCTGCATTGAACCGGACCGGCGGGCAGAAATCGGCTGCAGCGGTCTTGCTTGGCATCGACTCGCAGCGTATGAAATATCTCTGCCGCAAGCGAAAACTATAGCGCACGGTTAATAATTAACCGAACAAGAGTTAATTTTTAACCGGGCAGAGGTAGCGGTCCTTCAAGGGAAGGGAACTGTCGAGCGGAGAACGCGACAAGTGCTTGATTCTGCATGGTTCCGCCGAGTCGTCACAGGGTTCGATCGTTTGGCATGCGGGATGCAATAGGCAGATGCGTCGGTAGGGATCAAAATCCACAGAGCTTGAGAGGAATCCACACATGGCAATCCAGAAGAAATCTTTGATCAGCAATCGAACGGCAACCAAGAAGGCCCTGGTAGCGAAGCCTGAAATGACCAAGCCTGGCCAGACCAAAGTGGGCGTCAGCCGCGTTGGTGTCAGCCGCGTTGGTGTCAGCCGCGTGGGCGTCAGCCGTGTTGGTGTCAGCCGTGTTGGTGTCAGCCGTGTTGGTGTCAGCCGTGTTGGGATTAGCCGGGTCGGCATTAGCCGCGTCGGAATCAGCCGCGTAAAAATCTAGTACCGAACCAAGTCAAAACCAAAAAGGGCCGCAACCTTTCTGCGGTCCTTCTTTCTTGAACCCAGTTTTTCTTGAACCGGCGACCGCGGGGCTTACCAGATTCTGCGATCGATCAGATCCCGGCCAAATATCCAGGTCAAACCCGCAATGCTGCGGTAAGTCACTAGGATTTTGGCCGCGCCGGTCATGCCTTCCCGTAGTTCGCCGGGGTTCGTCAGCGACGCCGTTCCCACGTAGAAACGAGGCGGGGTAATGCCCTTGAGCTGGTCCTGCGGGATCAGCCCCGGTTCAATCAAACTGGAGGCCGGCGCCACCGACAACAAAGTTGCGGTGAGGGGCATCGCACGAGGCGCCGCCTGGAGCCTCACCGTGGAACCGAGGTGAATGTCTTTCATTCCGAACTCAGGGATGTAGATGCGAGCCGTCAGGGTGGACGGGTCGGCCACCTCCGCGATCTCGGCCCCCGATTCGAGATATGCCCCCAACAAGTCATCCAACCGCGGAGTGACGACCACACCGGAGAGGGGGCTGGTGACTCGGAGAAGAGCTTGCTGGCCGGCCATTGCCTGGTTCCGCTCGGCCATCTCCTGGCGCTTGTACTCGGCCGCGCCGAGATCTCCATAATGGAGGAGCGCGAGGTTCACCTGGTCGGAAGCGGTCTGTAAGCCGGCATTCGCGCCCGCCGCCGCCGACTCCAGCTGTAAGTTCCGCAGTTCGACCAAAGGTTGGCCGGCGGCTACAGAATCGCCTTCCCGGGTGAGCACTCTCGTCACTCGTCCCGCGACCTCAGCATGGACTAGGGCTTTGCGCACCGGTTCCAGCACAAATCGTCCATCGACGAATTCCGGCCATAACGGCAGAAAGATAATCACCAAGGCGGCGGTCGAAAGTGCTGCGATGCGTGGCCAGGTCAGCCAAGCTCGCACGCGTTCCTTCTTGTCCAAATAAACAGTTTTCATGAACTTCCCCAACATTTTGATCTTGGATTTGAACACCCAATATCCGATAGCCAGAGCCGGCAGGAAGGCCCACTCCGGCGAATAGGCTTGCAGGACATGAAAGGAGAGAACCATGAGAAACGACAGCAGCATATAACCGTATATGCCCGAAAGAATGGCGTAGATGACGTAGAAGACACGCCGGCGCCGTGGAACAAACTCCAGCTCTACCGGTAATCCGAAGATCTTTTTCCGCGTGAGGCTGGAGAGGTAGGCTGTGCTCTTTTCTTTCAGATCCGGCTCGTGAATCAACTCGCAAAAGATCAGATAACCATCCAACTTGATTAAGGGATTGAGGTTCAGCAGCGAAACTCCGATCCCGGTCACCATCATGATCTTGTACGCAATGTCGTGGACGACCATGCCCGTAGCCGTGCCCCACCAGACGATGGTGGCAAAAACGCAGACGATCAGATCGATCCAGATGCCGGCGATGGCAACCGCAATCCGCTCCCACTTGCCGCCATAAATCCAGACTTGCGAGGCATCGCAGAAGAAGCTGGGCGCGAAATACATCAGTGTGAATCCCATCTTCTCTACGTTGCCGCCGAAGTGTTTGCAGGTAAGGCCATGCGCGGTTTCGTGGACAGCCGCCATCAGGGCGAACAGGAACCAGAACTCCAGCAGATCCGTTCCTGACTTGGCGGTAAAGTTATAGAACTCGAAGCTGTCATTCCAGATTTCACCGAATTTATCAGCCCACATCCACAACATGACGGCAAATAAGAAGACACTGAAGAGCACGAAGGCCGGAGTGAAGATGAACTTCAGCTTGGGATATAGCCGGGTGATGTATACATCGGCGTTCGGCCACTCGGTCACGGTGATGTCAGTGAAATCCGTGATCCTGGACTTCTTGAGCTTCTTGCGGCGTTGCCCGCGAACCTGCTCCTGCAGGATGATGTTCTTCTCCAGCGGCGTTTTGCAGATGAAGTCGGTGTTGTCGTACAGGAAGCCAGCCACCTCCCGAACGTCGTCCTCCGCGAAGAACACTCCTGTGGCGTCGGCTGAGAGATCAGAAATCTCCTGATAGGTTCTGTTTCCGTCAAAGAGCTGAATCAACTTCCATTGTTCGGGGACGAAGCGCAGGACAACTTCCGTCCCCGGCAGTTTGGTCACAATGATCGGGCTGCCGTCTTCGATGTGCTCCTTGGTGATGACGCGGGGATCCACCTTGGGCTTGTCCCGCCGGATGACCCGCTCGGGCATTTCAGGAATCGCGGCGTCCAGTGCTTGAACAATGTTCATTGCGGCAGGTTGATGCGGATCGCGGCCAGCATCCCGGGCAACAAATCCGGCGCACTTCCCTCAATCTGGGCCAGCACTTCGATCGTGCCGCTCGAGGGATCCACCACCGGGCTGACATCGATTATTCTGGCGTTATGCGGAGTTGCGGGAGCGATATCTGCCGAGGCTACCGAAACAATTTGCCCTCGCTTTACACCTCCGAGCAACCGTTCCGGCAACGTAAATTTCACCTGTAACGGCCCCATGGCAGTCACCCAGAAAAGCCGGTCGCCAATTGTGACCTTCTGCCCGACGCGAACGTAACGGCGGGCCACGATTCCGTCGAACGGAGCGACAATGTTGGTCTTGTCAAGCTCCAGTTCCAATGATTTCTGTGTTGCCTTGGCGTTATTCAGGCTCTCGGCTTCGCGCTGCACTTCATACTCGTCAGCCTCCTCTTTATACTGCGCATGCTCCAACTCTTCCTTCGGGATCACTTGCGCCTCATATAATTTCTCCGCCCGCGCCCGGTCGGATTGCAGAACTTTGGTCTCGGCTTGCCAATTTTTCAGATTCGCCTCGATCGACCGGACTCTCGCGGCCGCGCCCTCCACGTCAGCGGAAATCTGGCGGTCGTCGAGCTTCGCCAAAAGCTGTCCCCGGTGTACCTGAGTGCCGGGCCCGGCAAGAACGGTCACCACCGGACCTTCCCGCAACGCACTCACATCCACTTGGTTCTCCACCACAACTGGGCCCGAGGCGACGAAAACGCTCTCCTTTTGTACGCTCGCCGGCTGGTCCGCGGGCTGTGCCGGGGCCGCGGCAACGACCACGTCTTTCGAGCTGCTGCATCCAACGAAACCCAGCATCAGCACGGTTAGCCCGATCACGCTATATCGCTTCATCGCTTCACCTCAGTCTCACCAGCCAAACCACGACCAGGTCTTCGACCACAGCCACATGGCCAGCCGCCGGAAGAAGACCTCTCCGGCAGGCCGCCACGCGGTGAAGATCTTGCTGCGGCCCTGCATTCCGGTACGGATCAGGCCTTCGCCGTTGGGTATGCTGACGCGTGCAAAAAACACACGGTCATCACCCTGAGCTTGGCCTCTGGGGCTCACCACCGTCAACTCGCCGCGAAACGTGCGCGTGGGAAATCCATCGAGCTTGACCGATGCTTCTTCGCCGGGCCGGAGAAGAGTGACATCGTGCTCATCGATGGCCACGTCCACGCTTGCCCGTGAGGTATCCACGACCTCCGCAAACGTATCCCCCGGTTTCAAATCCTGTCCCACCGCGTCCTCAATGTGGGGCGTGGCAATCAGACCATCGATGGGCGAGCGCAACAGGGTTTTTTCCAAGCGCTCACGAGCGCGGGACACTTCAGAAGCCCAGTAGTCGGCTTGCACACGGTCGATGCCGGCCTCGGCCCCGTCGTTGCCGGCGAGTGCCCGGTTCATTTGAGAAACTGCCGTTTCATACTTGGCTTGCGCCGCGGCAAGTTCGGCGCGATACTGCCAGTCCGCCAGCCGGGCCACGACGGTGCCTTGTTTCACGGCGTCGCCTTCACGCACATTTACCATCTGCACCACACCCGTGACTTCAGGCTGCACCCGTGCGCTGTGTTCCGGGGCTACCACAGCTGTTCCATCCACACGCAACGGCAATGGGAAGGCTGCAAGAAACAACAGAGCGAGAGCCGCGCCTGCCGCCACCACTGTCCGCCGCCCTTTTTCCATGGCCAGAAACTTGCGTTTCTTCGCCAGAATCGGCCCGAGTACCTCAATGAACGGCACCTCGCGATAAAGCGAAGCATTGCGCAACGCGACCGTGGCCTGCCCCGCCAGCACCTTGATCATTTCCAGGTGGGCGGTGCTGAGAAAGTCCGGGTCGCTGCTTTCGAACGATAGAATGCCCAGGGTGCCATCGTCATCCACCAGCGGAATCGCATGAAAGGCTCGCATACCACTTTCGGTAAAGTATTTTTCAAACTTTGCACGCGTCGCGGGACGCTCGTCCTCTACCTCCTCCCCGTGCTGGACCACGAATATTGATTGCTTCGAAGACGACGCCCATTCCAGCAACTCTTGAAGCCGTGCGGTATTGGGGTCCTGAGGATTGATCTTGGTCACTCCTGCGATCGCTTTCAGTTGCAGCCGGCCGCGCTGATCCAGCGCGATCGCCGCCCGTTCATACGGGATTACGCTGCTCGGCCCGTTCACGATGGCGTCCAGAACCCGGTCCAGATCGAGAGTGGAAGTGATCTCCCCACTCACCTTGACCAGAGCTTCCAGAATCTCTACTTTGCGCTCAGCCTGCAGCAGGCTGGCGTTGTGGAGGGCGTTGCTGGCGGTTTCGCACATGTTGGCCAGCAGGAACTCGTCATCTTCGTCGAATGGAAGTCCATCCATCCGGTTCACTGCTTCCACTACACCGACCAGCGTATCGTGCTCCATGAGCGCCGCCGCCGCGAGCGAAAACACTGCTCCCTCCTCGATCGCTCCATTTCGCTTCCGCAGGCGCTCGTCTTCGGGATCATCTATCAGCACCGGTTCGCCACTGTCGGAAAGATCTCCCGCGATGCCGTCACCTGCCTTCTGCACAATGCCAACCTCAACCGTGGGGTCGACTCCGGCACACGCCACCAGTTCCAGGGCATCGTCGTTCACCATCCACAGATTGACGCCCTGCACATTCATGACTTCCTGAAACTTGCCGGCAATTGTGCCCAGCAGTTCGTCCATCTCCAGCGTCGAGTTGAAGACCTTTTCCAGGTCATACATCTGGGTCACGCGGCTGATGGAGTGCAGGTTGGTATTGCGTTCGCTCTCGTAATAGAGCGCGGCTGCGAGCGCCGGCGAGGCAAGGTCCGCGACCTCGTTCAACTTTGCCAGCATGGCCTTGGGAAATGACTGTTCGTAGTGGAAAAGCTCGACAGCGCCCACCAGAGTTTCGTTCACCAGCAGAGGGACGCAAGCGAGCGCGACGAATTGGCGGCGAATATCGAGGTGAGCGTACTCTTCCCGTGCCAGATCGCTGCCGTCAAACACCAGCAGCTCCCGTTTTGCCGCTACCGCACCCAGCGTTCCAGTTTCAAATTCCACGGTTTCTGTAACTGTGATCTCGCCTGCGGTGGCCTTGGCGGACCAACTGGGACTCTCCTGATCTGCGATGACATAGACCACCACGACCGTGTCGGGCAGCAACTCGGCAACCTTATTTGCAATGAGGTGCGCGCGGGGTGCGACTTCCTGCTGCGAGAGCAGGGTTGCGGCAAATTCGGCCACATCAACCGCGAACGTGGATTGTGGATTCGGCATAAGTGGCGCTTATACGGATGTCTCGCCGTAAGCTGCCTGCGCAACATTGGGGAGGGGCGCAAGACCGGTACTTTTCCGAGTGCGCATCTTACTGCCGTCGCCCCTAGCCGGTCAACATCTGATTGTTATGCCCAGGCCGCGAGCGCAGGTTCGCCCTGCGGTTCGGCAGCGACTAGTTCGGCATTCGCTCCAGCGGTTCGACCACGTCTTCAGTTCGACTCAACTTCGGAATCGTCTACCGCATCGGGAAGAGGTAAGCGCTACCCGATCGCTCGCCTAGCACTGCCAATCTTTGATGACTGTACCCGCGATATGCGACAGCCGGCGGTTGACGTCTCCGTATAACGAGTTGGGATTCATTGAGTTAGCGAATGACCTTCTATTTACCTGCCGTGCATTGCCAGTGACGAGAAGGCTGTATTAGAAGTGGGACCGCAACACAAACTCACGCAACCGTTGAGGTACCCTATGAAGCTGATCCGCCTTGTTCTTGTTGTCTTGGTCGCTATTTCAGCACGAAAACTTACTGAGGCGCAGCAACCGCACGAGTGGATCCCTCGAGGCGTTGCAGCCCTGCGGCAAACCGCGTCGTCGAAAACCGAGTTTACATTGGACCACTCCATGCTCGTGTTGGCGTCCAAACTGGATCGGGACAATGACGACCTGCGCCGCGTGATCGCAGGATTGAGCGAAGTCTCGGTCCGCAGCTACCATTTTCCGGAACCCTGGATGTATGATCCGGGGGCTCTGAATTCCGTGAAACAGGAGTTCCAGGCGGCAGGCTGGAAACAGCTGGCGAATAGCCATGGGAAAGATGGAAGCCCCGGCGTAACCGATCTCTGGGTCCGCATAGAGAATCACGCAGTCAGCAACGTCGCGATTCTTCTTGCCAGGTCAACTGAGGTCAACTTTATCGAGGTTTCCGGGTCCATTAGTCCGCTCGACCTGTTCCATCTCGGCGGGCATTTCGGTATTCCTAAGATCGAGGGCGGAGTACCGGTGCCAGATGCCGAGCGACGCCCGTAGCCGTTCCAAGCAGCCGGTTACACTCGCGACTGGGTTAATGAGTGATAACTCGACGTTACAACAGTTAGACCCACAAGGCCGACTCGACATACCTCCGGAGTAGGTGAAAACGCGATTTTCCATTGACATGCGGGGCGTTCTCGGATAGATTCTGTTGCCGCAGTCGTTGTATACCCCGGGATCAGCTCACTTTTCCTCTAGAGGTCAGTAATGTCCCGCTTCGTCCGTTCTCTTCTCCTTCTTGTGACTCTGGCGCTCGTCGGCGCCTCGGTTTTCCCTGCGATTGGCCAAACCACGACCTCCGTCGCTAATCCCTCCGGGCCCCCGCTGCTCGCCTGTTCGCCGACGCCATGCGTGCTACCTGCAATCCAAGTATCTCAAGGGCCGAATGACAACTGGGATGCGGTGATCGCGGCAGACCCCTCCAATCCGCAGAACGTCATCGTCGGCACCAATGATGCGAACTGCACCCCCGAGGGCGCAGCGACCCAGGGTTTTCTACTCTCGAGCGACGGGGGCTCGGACTGGAGCCAGTACTGTATGCCCGGCCGCTCCGCGGGCGGCCAAGCTTACACGCCTGGTGGCTTCCCTGTTCTGGGTGGCTACGACCGCAACGGGGTGGCGTACATCGGCGGCTACTACTACAACACGCTTGGGGCGGGGAACGGTGAAGGGTTTCAGAAATCCAGCGACGGAGTTCATTGGACCGCCCCCGCGCCCGCCATCCTCAGCTACAAATATGAGCCGATCTACTGCTGGATGGCCGTTGACGCCAGCGCCAGCAGCCCGTATGTAAACTCGGTCTGCGTCTCCTGCGACATGCTCGGGTTTCGCCGGGAAGAGTACTACAGCCAATTGGTGGTCGCCCATTCCAGGGATGGGGCGAATTACTTTCTGGCCGCCTGGATGCAACTGAACACCGGCAGAGACACGCAAATCAACGTCGGCGGCATTCGCGTGAAGTGAGGTTCAAAAGCGTAAGGGTTCCAGGAAACGATCGAGCCTCAGCCGTCGAAAACAGGCGTTAGCATTCATTGAAATCTCTCCGGGGCTCGTAAACCGACTGCTAACTAAAGTGCTACGACCAAGGTTCGTCCTGCTTTGCTGTTCTTATGCCCCTTCTGACCTACAATTTTATGAGAAGCTCCGCAAATCTCCGTGAATCGTACCGTTTATTGGCGCGCGGCTTGGCTGGTATTGGCACTGTCATGCCCGGTTTCCCTGATTGCGCAATCCCCCGCGGTCCAATCCCAAGCTAACGAAGCACAGTCGAACGACGCGCAATCCGGCACCGCCGTTTCACTCGGCGATCTCGCCCGCGTCGTGCGCCGCAGCAAAGCTCCGGTCTCAGCCCCGCTGGTTATCGACAATGACAATCTGTCCAACGTGATGGACGAAGTCGAAAGCCACCGCATGAGCATCAAGCCCCAGGCATCCGCACCACAGCGCAGCCGAGAGTTCGCGCTCTCATCGCCAGACGGCACTTGCAGTCTTTCCTTCGATGCCGCCGGTGCCAGTTCGCTCGCCACACCTTTCGTCTCAGAAGATCTCCCGGCAGCCGAATTGGCGAAGCTCGAAGGCCCGGCCACCATTGAAGGCGACAGCCTCGAAGTCTCGATGTACAACGGCAGCTTCTGGAAGCTAACAGAGGTCACGGTCGGCCTAACCCTGGTGCGCCGTCCCGCAGATGAAGGCATCTATTTCGGCAGCGCCCGGCTGATGCCCGCCGTCGCTGAGGAACCTGAAGCCGAGAAGAAGCCGTCGGAGCTGACCTTGCTCTTTCACTTGAAAGGGCCCGTCCCGTCGCTGGCGAGCAACGTGTTTCACGAAAAGCTCGGCGCCGCCATTGCCCCCGATCAGGAATGGCATTGGGCCATCCTTGGTGCCAAGGGTGTTGCCCCCGTCCCTGCACCCCTGCCCAGCCAATAGTTCGAAACTTTCAAGCGTCTGCTGTGCTAATCTCCGGGCGTACTGCCATGTCGACCTCGCGTATCCGCATTGGCACCGCCGGCTGGAGCTACAAAGATTGGGAAGGAATCTTCTACCCATCCGGCATGCGCCTCAGAAAGCAGCATCCCCTGGAGGTGGTTGCTCGCTGCTTCGACGTGGTCGAGATCAATACTTCCTTCTACGGACACATCAAGCCTGAGCTTGCCAAATTGTGGGCGCGCAAAGTCGCAGCCGTGAATCCGCAGTTCATGTTCACCGCCAAGCTGCATCGCTCTTTCACTCACTCACCCATCGCCGTCATGGAGCCAACCTCCGCCGCAACCATCCGCCCCGGAGAGGAAGATGAAAGTCTGGCCCGGCAAGGACTCGATGCCCTCGCCTCGACCGGAAAGTTCGGCGCCCTACTTATCCAGTTCCCGGTGTCATTCAAGAACACATCGCTCAACCGCGAATATCTCGAAACTCTGCTCCGCCAGTTCATCGAATATCCTCGTGTCGTCGAGGTGCGCCACTCCAGTTGGGACAACCCTGAAACCCTCGCTTACTTCACGCAGAAAAACGTTTCCTTCTGCAACATCGACCAGCCCTTGATCGGCCGCTCGCTCGAAGCCACCGCGTATGTCACCTCGCCTGTCGGCTACGTGCGTCTCCACGGCCGCAACTACGACATGTGGTTCGAAGCCGAGCGACGCGAAGACCGCTACAACTATCTCTACAACGAAAAAGAGCTGTCGGGCTGGCAGAATAAGATCGAACACATCGCGCAGAAGACCGAAGTCACCTATGTAATCGCTAACAACCATTTCGAAGGCAAAGCGGGAGTGAACGCGTTGCAGCTGAAACACATGCTAAGCGGCCAGCGTGTCAAAGCGCCCGAGCCGCTATTCCAGCACTATCCGGAACTAAAAAGCATCGCCGATCCCATCCCCGACGACGAGCCAGAGTTACCGCTGTCTCTGTCATCTTGAACCCGGCCGGGGAATTCTCGCCTGAATCCGAACTCGCCGTGCGCTCATCTAGCAGCTATGACCCCTGCGAGTGCCGTTTTTCGTGTATCAGGAAATAGTCCGGAACCTGCGTTGCCGGTAGATATTTCTAATGTTTTGAATGACTCCCCGCTGCTCGATGCCTATTCACAGGCAGTGGTGAGTACAGCGGAGAAAATCAGCCCGTCGGTAGTGAAAATTGAGGTTGCCCCTCGCGGGGTTTGCCGTTCCGGCGAACCCCGCGAGCGTCAGGGCGGCGGCTCAGGATTCGTCTTCGCGCCCGATGGCCTGATTCTCACCAATAGTCACGTGGTGCACGAGGCCACGCGGATCAGAGTGTCTCTCCCCGACGGCCGCGGTTTCCCCGCACACACCATCGGCGATGATCCCGCTTCCGACCTCGCCGTCATCCGCATCGACGCACCCAACCTGGTCGCCGCGCCCCTGGGCGATTCCCGCCGTCTGCGCGTAGGCCAGTTGGCCATCGCCGTCGGCAATCCTTACGGATTTCAATACACCGTGACCGCCGGCGTAATCAGCGCGCTGGGGCGGTCGTTGCGTTCCTATTCCGGCCGCTTGATCGAAGATGTAGTGCAGACCGACGCCTCGCTCAACCCCGGAAATTCCGGTGGCCCGCTGGTTACTTCCGACGGTCAAGTTGTCGGCGTGAACACCGCTACGATCATGGGCGCGCAGGGACTCTGTTTTGCCATCGGCATCAATACCGCGAAGTTCGTGGCTGGCCGCTTGTTGCAGGAAGGCAGAATCCGCCGCAGCCAGATCGGCGTCGAAGCCCAGAACACGCCACTGCATCGCCGCCTGGTGCGTTTCTACGACCTGCCTCAGGAAAGCGGCGTAGTAGTGATTTCAGCCCAGGAAGGCGGTCCCGCACAGCGGGCCGGCGTGCGCGAAGGCGACGTGATCGTAGCCGTCGACGGCCAGCCGGTGGCAGGCGTCGACGATCTGCAACGTCTGCTGACCGACGTCCGCGTAGGCGTGAGCACTTCGCTCACCGTGGTGCGCCACACCGAGAAACTGGAACTGCAAGTCGTGCCCGAAGAAGCGAAAGTTTAGCGCGGAGAAGCTCGCCGCAAGAACACACGCGTACCGGCGGCTTGGCCCGTCAGTGGCAGGTCATACAGGGAACGAAGAATTGCAAATCGGCACGAGAGCAGCTAAATTACATGGAGCGCCGCACGAGTCAGTTGCCTTTTTTGAAAGCGATCGGCCACCGCAATGTCTCCTGCTCACCTCCAATCGCTGGTCCTTGCCCAGGATTCCGACAGCCTCTACAACATCCTGATCGCGCTGGTTTGCGGTTTTGCCTCGCTTAATATTCTTAACCTGCTAACCCGGCGGGCGCAGCCTGTCCGCGGGCTCAATTTCGGCGAGATCCTGGCCGTCACCGGCGCTGTGGTCTCCCTCGTTCTCTGGGGACTCGAGATGCTCCACCTCTTCCACATTTTCCCCATCAAACTGCCGCCCCGGTAGGCCCGATAGCACGGCGAAGTGTAGGCGCAGCCGCCCGCGGCGGGTGGCGGTTGTTGCGTGCCCTATTTCTGCCGATGGGTGGCGCATTCCTGGCGCGTTCTTTGCGCCAGGAGTAGAAGGCGAGACTGTGGACAGTGAATGTGTGAGCCACACCATCCCGGCGTATAATGTCAGTGGAGAACCAACGTGCCCAAGAAGGTGGAAATCAATTTCGCTCTGAAAACCCCCGCCGAGCTGGCCGAGAGGCTGGGTGTATCCAAGACCAGGCTGCACCGGCTGGTCACCATTGCGGGGGAGAGTGTTTCACGCAAGAATGGTGGGCGCTCGGGACACGTAGAGTTTAGGTCTAAATCCAGGTCTGCAAACTCCCGCCCGGCACGGCGCAACAATGCCAAGACAGCGCGTTGAACAAGACGCCGTATTTCTTAACATCCCGTACGACCCCCAATTTGAAAGACTCTACCTCGCTTACATCGTAGGACTGACCGTCCTGGGGTTCGTGCCCCGGGCGACGTTGGGCATCCCTTCCGGTGCGCGGCGATTAGAACGGATTTTCGGGCTCATTCAGCGTTGCCGTTACTCCGTTCACGATTTGTCCCGCGTACAACTGGATCGCAAAGCACCACGCACGCCCCGGTTCAATATGCCATTCGAATTGGGAATTGCAGTGGCGTGGGCCGCGCAGAATCCCTCCCGCCATACCTGGTTCACCTGCGAAGAAGATCAATATCGCCCGCTAAAGTCGATAAGTGACCTCAACGGCACCGATTTCCATATTCACAACGGCACCGTGGAAGGCGTCATGCGGGAACTCTGCAATGTGTTCGTTCGCAGGCGGAAACGCCCTACCGTTCCATTCATGATGAGCGTCTATCGAAAGTTGAGGAGGCGGATTCCGTTGATCCAATATGCGGCGGGAGCGGCATCGCTCTTCGAGGCGCGCGTATTCGATGACATGTGCATCGCAGTAGCGAAGTTGTCAAAACGGTAGCTTGATCGGGTTCGGCTGACGCGTAAGTGTTGGTGGGCGTGAGCGCCCATGTCTCGCAAAGGCGGCGAGACATGGGGCACCCGGCCGACGCGTAAGCAGTACGCTGAAGTGCCGGTGGTGGCCGAGAGCGGATGGCGTTGGACAGAAGGAACAGGTTAAGGCTGGGTTGGTTGCTGTTGCGCTTGTTGAAGCAGGTACGGTTTCATCGTTTCCATCCCCTTCGTTAGTTGGGTTTGCTCAGCTTCGTCATGTTTTTCAGCCCCGACATATATCCTCAACGTAGTCCCTGGCAGGTCCGTGTCGGAAATGTCGTCTGCTTCTATGCCGACGTTGTGAAAGGCCTCGTACACTGACGCCAGACTTGGCGTCATTGCAACCCAAACTCCAGAGCCGGGTTTCGTGAAATCCGGCTTCGCATCAGCGTGCGTGACAATAACAATCCCAGCGTAAGCCACACCAAGTGTTACTCGTTCTATCCCGTTCCTCGGAACGCTCCACCCGGCCTCTCGAAAATAGTCCGGGAACTGAGTCGCGTATACACACGCGTTCTCGTCGGCGGCAGGGCAGGCAAATACGATCTCCTCTCGTTGGCTCCTTTGGGCTCTCAGCGGAGCCTCGAAAGCTGCTATCTCGCCCGTCGCTAGGGCGTGTCTTCTTATCGGAGGCCATGCTTCAACACAAAGGGACAACATCAGAGCCCCTATTGCACCCAAAACAATGGTCGCCCTTAGGGGCGCCCCAAGCGAGTACGGAGCATGCATCCATCCGTGCATCACAGCAAGAGCTGAGAAGCATGAGAAGCCTAGCAGACCAAGAGCCACAACAGCCCAGCGCGGAATCTCCCCTGCTCCCGCTATTAGAAGCAGGAGGCCGAGTATCACTGCAATCCCCGTAGACCAAAGGACGTTGAGCGGGAGGGCCCTTCTATCGGTCGGTTTCATGTGCGATCCAATGCTGTAGCTTCCATGATCCGACGGCGGAGAAGAAGTGGCTGGCACCAACGTTTCGAATCTTCAAAACGTTATGCGAAGCTGATCGGAATGGAAAATGGCTCACCCTCTCGATTACTGCTACTCAGCCAAAGGTCACCTGCCATTCCCTTCGGGACCTTATTCTCGGGAAAAAGAAAATGTAGATTGTAATCCTGTTTATCATTGCCCACCATGCTGAGCCTTTGGTATCTTTCACGGTCATTTGCCTTCAGATGGAACGCGAGCCGCACGATCTCCCAATCCGCGCCGCCGACAACCAGCCGCAATGGCGTGATCTTCATGGGCGCTTGCGTAGGGTTAACAACAGTGATCGAGCCCCAGGTATCCATGAAAGGCCCCGTCGCCGAATGCTGTGACCCTGTGATCCGTATCGGACTCGAAGTGCCGCCCGCGTTGTAAATCTCTGGTGGCATTCGCTCTCGTCGCCGCTGTTCAGCCACCTGCTGCGCCCGCTCGGTTTGAGCCTCGGTTCTTCCCCGTTCACGTTCTTCTCGTTCTTCATCACGCCAGGTGTATTGAAGATAGTTGAATCCGAGGCTGACGATCAGGGCGATAACCGCGACGATGAGACCCGCAACTGCGACACCCATAAACGAAGATTGTAAGCGAAAAGGGGGCCGCCTACCGCCCAAATTACCACGAAGCTTATCTCGCTGCCACTTCTTCTCGCGCCGCGTAGTGACTTTCCACATACTCATCCACCAGCTTGATGAACTCGGCGACGATGTGGTCGCCCTTGGGAGCGGTAAACAGGCGCCCAGATTCAAACCCGATACCCGCCGCAGTGCAAGCCGCCCGGCGCCTGCATTTGGCGGACTGGAGTAAAATGCAATTATGGAAATCCGCCTTCGGCCCGAGCTCGCTGAGTTAATAAAGGAAGATGTCCAGCGCGGCTGTTATCAAAACGTGGATGAGTTCGTTGAACGCGCCGTCTTCCTGCTCCATGAGCAGGAGGCCTGGCTGGCCGAAAATCGCTCTGCAATCGCCACCAAGATTCAGGAAGGTTACGACGCGGCTGAGCGGGGAGAACTGATGAACCCTGATGAAGCCCGGGCCAAGCTTTCAGCGATGAGGCGATCCGTGGGCAACGATTCACAGCGTAGATGAGCCGTTATCGATTAACGCCTCAAGCCCTGACCGACATTTTCGACATCGTAAACTTTATCGCGGAAGATCACCCTGCCGCCGCTGGCAAGGTTGAAGAGGCCATCTTTAAAGCTTGTGAATTTCTTGCAGAAAACCCCTTCGCAGGACGCGAGCGAAAGGAATTAACGCCACTGCCCGTTCGTTTTTGGGTTATTCAGCCGTACTCGAATTACTTGATCGTGTACCGTGCCGAGAAAAAGCCGTTGCAGGTCATTCGCGTGCTGCACGCCGCTCGTGATCTTCCCCGCGTTTTGCGATAGACATACACGCGGGGACGCGCGCCTACACTACGCTTACTTCTCTCGCCGCGTAGTGGCTTTCCACATACTCATCCACCAGCTTGATGAACTCGGCGACGATGTGGTCGCCCTTTAGTGTGGTGAATAGGCGGCCATCGATATAGACGGGAGCTTTGGGTTCTTCGAAGGTTCCAGGCAGCGAGATGCCTAGGCTGGCGTGCTTGGATTCGCCGGGGCCGTTGACCACGCATCCCATGACCGCAACTTTCATTTCTTCGACGCCCACGTAGCGTCCCTTCCACTCGGGCATTTGCTCGCGCAGGTAAGTCTGAATCTGCTCGGCCATTTCCTGGAAGAAGGTGCTGGTGGTGCGGCCGCATCCGGGGCAGGCGGTGACTTGCGGAGTGAAGCTGCGAATGCCCATGGATTGCAGAATCTGCTGCGCCACGCGGACTTCTTCCGTCCGGTCGCCGCCGGGCGCGGGAGTCAGCGACACGCGGATGGTGTCGCCGATGCCTTCCTGCAACAACACGCCCAACGCCGCACTCGAAGCGACAATCCCCTTGGCGCCCATGCCGGCTTCGGTGAGTCCAAGATGCAGCGGATAGTCGCAACACGCAGCGAGCGAACGATAGACGTCGACCAGGTCCTGCACGCCGCTGACTTTCGCGCTAAGAATAATCTGGTCCGGACGCAGGCCATATTTCTCGGCGAGTTTCGCCGAGTTGAGCGCGCTCACCACCATGGCTTCCATCGTGACCTCGCGAGCGTCTTTCGGCTCGTCGAGGCGGGAGTTCTCGTCCATCATGCGAGTGAGCAGCGCCTGGTCAAGCGATCCCCAGTTCACGCCGATCCGCACCGGCTTCTGGTTCTCCACCGCCACTTCGATCATGGTTGCAAAATTGGAATCGTCCTTCCGTCCAATCCCGACATTCCCCGGATTAATCCGATACTTGGCCAAAGCCCGAGCACACTCCGGAAACTTCTTAAGCAACAAGTGCCCGTTGTAATGAAAATCGCCGACGATGGGGACGGTGATGCCCTGCTTGGCGAGTTCATCGACGATGGGGGCTACGCAGGCGGCGGCATCTTCGGTGTTGACGGTCACTCGTACTAGTTCGGACCCGGCTTTGGCCAGAGCAGCAACTTGCTTGACGGTAGAGGCGATGTCCGAAGTATCGGTGTTCGTCATAGATTGCACCACAATTGGTGCATCGGAGCCGACGCGAACATTGCCGATGGTGCAGGTTACAGATTTTCTGCGAAGAAGGTTTGCCATGGGAATCTCTATTTTAACACGCAAAAATGCGGCCCGGAACCTGAGGGATACCAGCTGTGGCAATGGCTCCTGATAGCGGCACTTCAAGGTGATGACGGAGGTGACGCAGGACGGCGTAGGAGAGTCGCAGAACGCGTGGCAAGTGCAAAACATTGCATACTGCCGGGAGCAGTAGAAAGACGGTACAATGCTTCGCCGGGTTTGGCGCCGGTTGGCACCATTGCTGAGTCGCTGGATTCCCCCGATCCAGATTCTTGCCAGCATGGAAGTTCGCAGACCTAACTCTTGAACAGAAAGTTTTGCCTATGAAAGCAGCTCGCCCCTCGTCTAGTCGCGAACTCGCGAAACAGCGACGATTCTCCCCTTCAAGATTATTTGTGACCTCGGCGCAAGCTAACCCTCCCCGGTTCATACGTGCGGCAATGTGGCTGTTGTTAGGGGTTTTGCTGTGTGCTGGCATGGCAATGGCGCAGAATGTGACGGCCACCGTCGGTGTAGGGAACTCTCCTGCCGCGGTCGCGGTCAACCCCGTGACTAGCACCATCTACGTTGTCAACACAGCAAGCAACACGGTCAGCGTCATCAATGGAACGACGAACTCGCTCACGGCAACCGTCACCACGGGCAGCAATCCCGTCGCATTGGCGGTCAACCCGGTTAGCAACATGGTGTACGTAGCCAACAATGGGAGCAGCAACATCACCGTCATCGATGGGGCAACCAATACTACTTCTACGATTACCGATCCGAACGCGATCAGCCCAGTCGCCGTGGCGCTGAATCCGATCACCAACATGGTGTACGTGGCGAACATTGAGAGTAACAACCTGTCCGTCATCAACGGGGCAGGCAATACGCTGGCTGGCAGCGTCGGCGTCGGCAACCTTCCCACATCCGTGGTGGTGAATCCGGCAACCAACATGGTCTATGTGGCCAACCGTGCCAGTAACAACGTAACCGTCGTCAATGGATCCAACAACACGGTTGCAGCCACGATTGGCACCGGAACCAACCCTGTTTCGCTGACTGTGGATACCGCGACCAACATGGTGTACGCCGCCAACAACGGCAGCAACAGCCTGACAGTGATTAAGGGAGCGAGCAACACAGTTGCTGCCACAGTCGGTACTGGGACCAATCCCGCTGCCGTGACCGTCAATCCCGTGACCGACATTATTTACGTTGCCAACAACGGCAGCAGCAACGTTACTGTCATCAACGGTGTGAATAATACGGTCACCGCCACCGTCACTACGGGGAACAGCCCGATCGCAGTGGCTGCCGATCAGACCACGGACCAGATCTATGTAGTTAACAACGCGAGCAACAACGTCACCGCGATTGATGGCGTTTCGAATGCGGTCGCGACTGTCGCGGACACCAGCGCGATTGCGCCGGTGGCGGTGGCGGTGGATCCCGTAACCAACACCGTTTATACGGCGAATAATGGTAGCGCCAACGTTACCGTGATCGACGCCGATAGCAACCTGGTCACGACCACGTTAACTACCTCGACGAACCCAATCGCGGTAGCGCTGAACACAGTAACGAACAAGATATATGTAGTCGACAGCGCGAGCAGCGCCGTCACCGTGATTGACGGAAGCACCAACCTGGTTGTCGCTACTGTTAACACCGGCACCAACCCAGTTGCCATCGCGGTAAATACTGCGAGCAACATGGTGTATGTGGCCAACAAGGGCAACAATACGGTGACTGTGATCGACGGGACCAACAACTCGGTGGTGGCCACTCTTCCGACGGGAACGAATCCCATTGCACTGGCCGTGAACCCCGTCACCAACACCGTGTACGCGGCCAACAACGGCAGTGGCAACGTAACCGTCATCAACGGGGCGAATAATTCAATCACGACTACTGTTAGCGCCGGGACGGCCCCAGTTGCGATCGCTGCGAACCCAGCCACCGGCCTGGTGTATGTAGCCAACAACGGCAGCGACAATATCACGATGTTCGATCCCGTTGTATCCAGCGACGTCACGATCACTGACCTGGCGGCAAGTCGCCCAATTGCCCTGGCGGTGGACTCGTTGACCAACAGAATATATGTAGCCAACGCGTTCAGCGACAACGTCTCGGTCATTGACGGCGCCACGGCGACAGTTATTGCAACCGTTAATGCAGGTGACACTCCGAGCGCCCTGGCTCTCAATGCGACTACCAACCGGATTTATGTATCGAACTCGGGCAACGGGACCGTCACGGTGATTGACGGCACGACGCTGGCGACAATCGCAGCGGTACAGGTCGGGATGGTCCCTTCGGCCGTATCGGTCAATCCAACACTGAATCGAATTTACGTAGCCAACAATGGCAACGACAGCACAGACTTCGGGAGTGTCACTGTCATTGATGGAAGCAGCAATGCCACCACCACGGTGGTGGATACGAATGCGAACGAACCTTCGGCTTTGGCTGCCAACCCGGTCACGGGCGAAGTCTACGTCGCCAACAGGCTGACTTCGAACGTCAGCGTCATCACGACGGCGAGAATACGACCGAACCCGATCGCGACGGCGATTGCACCACTGGTGGGAAATCAGACCTCCGACGAGACTCCTACCTTCAACTTCACTGCTTCAAACGGTCTGAGTACTGCGCCGGTGGACGAGTTGCTTTTCCAGATGGACACGTGGCTGGGATCGTGGACGCCGGCCACTCCGACTACGCACGGAAACTTTACCGGTACCACGGCGACGCTCCTGCCCGGGTTCCACACTATTTTCGCGTATGCGACAGAAGGAGAAGAGGCGACTTCCACAGTCAGCGGCGCTCAGAGCAGTCCTTTGATTGGAACCATCGCGGCCTATGGATTTCTCGTGGCAACACCTCTTGCGGATATCGCACCTCCCAGTCTCGGTTTTGGCAATCAGCGAGTGGGAACGCAAAGTTCCCCGCAGACCGTGACTCTGGGCAACCCGGGCAGCTCACCGTTGATGTTCACTTATGCGGTGGCTCCGGGAGATTTCTTCGAAGGCCCCGGTGATACGTGCAGCTCGGCCGGTGGACAGTTGGCCCCGAATTCGTCGTGCACTGTTTCCGTGATTTTCAAACCTTCGACTCCTGGGAATGAGAACTCCACAGTGACCTTCACGGACAACGCAAACAACATTCCTGGCAGCACGCAAACCGTGACGCTTACCGGTACGGGCACGACGATGTCGTTTGCTCTCAATGTTGCGGAAGGGGGAACCGGCGGCGGCACAGTCACGAGCAACCCGGCCGGCATCAACTGCCCGACAACAAGGTGTGCGGCGAATTTTTCCGCCGGAACCGGTGTGATGTTGACTGCCACCCCCAATGCAGGCTCGACGTTCGTTGGCTGGAGCGGTGCTTGCAGTGGCAGAGGGACCTGCACGGTAGTGATGAACTCCAATCAGGCGGTGACGGCGACGTTCAAACTGATCTCGCCCACAAGTTGTACCGGGACAACTACCAACTGGATCGGAGGACCGTCCGGCAATTGGAGTTCTGCCTCGAACTGGAGCACCGACGAAGTTCCCAATGGCACTAATGTCAACGTATGCATCAACGACGGAAACCCGAGTCCGTCCCAGGTCACACTTGACATTAATGTAAGCGTCGGCGCGCTTTACATTGACAGCGGAAGCAGCCTGACGATCAGTGACGGCCAGACGCTGGTGGCGGCTGGAAACATTTCCAATGCCGGCCAGATCGTGGTGAACGAGACGGGCGGGCACAACACGTTTCTGAGCATCGGTGGGGCGGTAAATCTCACGGGTGGCGGGACGGTCACGTTGAATACGGCGCAGGCGGGCGGAACAGCCATCATCAACCAATCCGGTGGGCAGACGCTGACCAACGTGAACAACACCCTGCAAGGGACAGGAGTCATCGGGTCGGATGGTCTGTCGGTGATCAATCAAGCGGGCGGGATCATAAACGCCAATGCGACCGGTACGTTGGTGGTGAATACCGGCGCGTTTAGCAACCAGGGTCTGCTCGAGGCTACCTCCGGGCTCTTGCAACTACAGAATAACTATAACAACTCTGGTGGAAGGATTCTGTCGAGTGGAAGCGGCGCGATTGTGCAGCTTGTAAGCGCGACCGTTCAAGGGGGTACATTGACCAGCGCGAACGGCGGCACGCTGGGCGTGCCCTCGGGTACATCAGTCCTTGACGGAAGCAGCCAAGGTATCTTGACGATTGCGGGTAGCTATACCGTGGCCGACGGCAGCACCACTCTATTGAAAGGGACGATCAATAATACGGGGACGATTCTGCTGAACGAGACGGCGGGCCACAACACTTTTCTGAGCGTGGGTGCGGCGGTCAGTCTGACAGGTGGCGGTACGGTGACACTAAACTCCGGGCAGGCGGGCGGGACCGCGATCGTCAACCAATCTGGAGGGCAGATTCTGACCAATGTGAACAACACCCTGCAGGGGACAGGAGTGATCGGGTCGAACGGTCTCTCGGTGATCAATCAGGCGGGCGGGACGGTCAATGCCAACGTCTCGAGTGCAACCAACCCGCTGGTGCTGAATGCGGGGCCGTTTACCAACCAGGGCGTGCTCGAGGCCACGAATGGCGGGCTGTTGCAATTGGAAGACAACTTTAACAACGCCGGTGGAAAAACCTTGTCCAGTGGCAGCGGTTCCAACGTACAGCTCATCGGGGCGACCGTCCAGGGAGGGATGCTGACCAGTGCCAGCAGCGGTGCGCTAGGCACGGCGGGGGGGACAACCGTCACTTTGGACGGAAGCAGCCAAGGCACGTTGACCCTCGCAGGTACCTATGCGGGAAGCGACGGCAGTACGACCCTTCTCAAGGGGACTATCAACAATACAGGGACCGTTCAACTGAACGAGGCGGGACACAACACCTTTCTGAGCATGGCTGGGCCGGTTAGTCTGACGGGTGCAGGCACGGTGACATTGAACACGACGCAGGTAGGTGGAACGGCAATCATCAACCAATCCGGCAGCCAGACGCTAACCAACGTGAACAACACGCTGCAAGGGGCTGGAATCATCGGGTCGGATGGCTTGACGGTGGTGAATCAGGGGACGATCAATGCCAATTCGCCGACTCAGGGAGCCCTGGTGGTAAACGCGAACGCACCCATCAATGAGGGGCTGATGGAGGCGACTGCTGGAGCCACGTTGCAACTAAATGGGGACACCGTGAACAATACCGGGGGAACCATTCTGGCGAGCGGCACCGGCTCTACCGTTCAGTTTGCCAACGGGGTAACGATCCAGAGCGGAACGGTAAGCACAAGCGGAGGTGGGAGCCTCGGCGCTTTGGGTGGCAACGGTTTGACTCTGGATGGCGCGACGCACGGCCCGTTGACAATCACAGGCACATATACCGGGGCCGACGGCAGCACCACTCTGGTGAAGGGGGCGATCAACAACACAGGAACGATTCTGCTGAATGAGACAGGCGGTCACAACACATTTCTGAGCATCGGTGGGCCGGTAAGTCTCACGGGCAACGGCATAGTGAGCTTGAATACAGCGTCTCCCGGCGGAACGGCGATTATCAACCAATCCGGGAATCAGACTCTGACCAACGTGGACAACACCCTGCAAGGAACGGGAATCATCGGGTCAGACGGTTTGTCGGTGATCAACGCGGGAACGATCGATGCCAATGTTTCAGGCTCGGGATCTCTAACCCTGAATCCGGGGGGCTTTACAAATCAGGGCTTGTTGGAGGCAACCGGCGGAGGGACGCTGATTCTGAGCAGTTCGACGATTGTGAATGGCACGGGCACCATCCAGGTGAGCGGCGCTACCTCCACCGTGCAGTTAGTGGCCGGGGCCACGATCGAAGGGGGATCGGTAGCCAGCACCAATGGCGGGCTATTAACCATTCCTGGCGGCAACACCATCACTTTGGACGGAAGTACTGGTCAGGGCCCTTTGACCATCGCTGGCACTTATGTGGGTGCCGACGGCAGCACCACAGTGCTGAAGGGGGCGATCAACAATACGGGAACGATCCTGCTGAACGAGACGGGGGGCCACAATACTTTTCTGAGCATGGCTGCGCCGGTCAATCTGACGGGCGCGGGCACGGTGACGTTGAACACGGCAGCTGCGGGCGGCACGGCGATCATCAACCAAGCCGGGAGCCAAACGCTGACCAACGTGAACAACAGCCTGCAAGGGACCGGAGTCATCGGATCGGACGGATTGTCAGTTATTAATCAGGGGACGATCAACGCCAGTGTCGCTGGTTCCCTGACGCTGAATCCGGGTGGATTTACGAACCAGGGAGTGCTGGAGGCAACGGGCGGGGGAACGCTGGTATTGAGCAGTTCCACGATTGCCAATGGCACCGGCTCGATCAACGTGAACGGAGCTACCTCCAGTGTGCAGTTCGTGAGCGGAGCCGTGATTCAAGGCGGAAAGCTGACCACTGCCAACAACGGGAGCCTAACGATTCCCGGAGGCAACACCATTACCTTGGATGGAAGCACGAATCAAGGGACGCTGACCATCGCCGGCAACTATGTGGGATCCGACGGCAGCACGACTGTCCTGAAGGGCAACATCAACAACACGGGGACGATTCTGCTGAACGAAACGGGAGGTCACAACACGTTTCTGAGCATGGCTGCTCCGGTCAGTCTGATGGGCGCGGGCACGGTGACGCTTAACACGGCGGCTGCAGGCGGGACGGCGATCATCAACCAAGCTGGGACCCAGACGCTGACCAACGTAAACAATTTGCTGCAGGGGACAGGAGTCATCGGGTCGAACGGGTTGTCGGTGACTAACCAGGGGACGATCAACGCCAATGTTGCCGGCTCTCTCACGCTGAATCCGGGCGGGTTCATGAATCAGGGTGTGCTGGAGGCTAGCGCGGGAGGAACGCTGGTACTGAGCAGTTCGACACTAAGCAATGGCGCGGGCGCCATCGAAGTCAACGGAGCCAGCTCCAGCGTGCAATTCGTAAACGGCGCTACGATCCAGGGAGGAACGCTGGCTACTGCCAACAACGGAATCTTAACGATTCCTGGCGGTAACAGCATCACTCTGGACGGAAGTACCAGCCAGGGAGCGTTGACCCTCGCGGGCACCTATGTGGGGACCGACGGCAGTACGACACTCCTGAAGGGAACCATCAACAACACGGGAACGATTCAACTGAACGAGGCAGGCCACAATACCTTTCTGAGCATAGCTGCGCCGGTAAGCCTGACGGGCAATGGCACCGTGACGTTGAACACAACGCAGGCGGGTGGAACGGCGATCATCAACCAATCTGGGAACCAGACACTGACCAACGTGGGCAACATCCTTCAGGGGTCTGGCATCATCGGCTCCGACGGCTTATCGCTGGTCAATCAGGGAACGGTCAACGCGAATGCTTCGAGTTCGTTGGTACTGAATCCGGGCGGGTTCACGAACCAGGGAGTGCTTGAAGCAACGGGCGTTGGCATGCTGCAAGTAAGCACGTCGGTCAGCAATGCCGGCGGAATGATCATTGCGAATGGCGGCACTGCAGCAGTGCAGTTCGCTAATGGAATTACGATTCAGGGCGGGACGCTGAATGGCATTAACGGTGGTTTCGTGGGAAGTTTCAGCGGCAACGCTCTTAACCTGGATGGCACGGCCAATGCCGTTTCGATTGCCGCTGGAGGAACTTACACGGTTGGAAACAACAGCACAACCAACCTTTTTGGGACCATCAATAACAACGGCACCCTGTTGCTGGATTCGACAGGAAGCAACACCACTCTGAATGCCGCCAGCGCCGGTGCAACGTTGACCGGGATCGGTTCTGTGATGATGACCAGCGGCCCCAACATGTTCCTGGGGACATCCTTGGTGAACGCAGGGAACATTATTTTGGATTCGGCTACTTTCAACGTCAGTGCCTATACGCAGAGCGCCGGCCGGCTCCAAGTCAGCGCGACCGGCAGCGCTTCGTCCGTCAACGTCGGCCTGAATGGAGGGACGGCGCAGGTGGATGGCACGCTGGCCACATCGCAAGGTGTGAGCGTGACCGGCGGCGGCACACTCTCGGGCACCGGAACGATCCTCAGCAATGTGAGCATGGCGGGAGTAACGGAGGCGGGTGACATTCCTAATCCGGGCGTGTTGACGATTGGCATCAATGGCGTCGGCAGCTATACGCAAAGTTCAGCGGGCGCGTATGACGTGGTGATCGGAGGGTTGCGGGCAGGATCTCAATACTCGCAACTCAATGTTCCCGCCCCTGCAAGCCTGAGCGGCACACTCAACGTTAGTCTGATCAATGGCTTCATTCCCGCCGGCGGCAACCAATTCGTGATCCTGACGGCGAGCTCGCTCAACGGCCAGTTCGTCACCACGAACCTGCCTCCGCTGCCTCCGAATTTGAGTTGGATGATCAACTACACCAGCACGCAGGTGGTGTTGTCAGTGATGGCATCGAGTCAGACTTTTACGTTAACTGTGACCACGCTGGGCACCGGCAACGGCACGGTCACTGACAATTTTGAACAGATCGACTGCATTGACACAGCCGGCGTACAGTCTGGAACCTGCTCAGCCAGTTATAACGCTGGCACAACTGTGAATCTGACCGCGACTCCGTCGGAAAACACGACCTTCGGTGGTTGGGGAGGAGCTTGCACCGGAGTCGAAGGTTGCTCGGTACTGATGAATTCGAACCAGTCGGTCACGGCAGCATTTGTTCCACCGCCGATCACCATGTTGGCCCCGTTCACATGTCCGGGCGGCATCTATCCGTGCCAGAATGTCACCGCGCCGCCCGCGGTGTTTAATTGCCCGTCCGGTAAGAACCCCTGCCCCGATCCCAACGCGCACTCGCTGGCGCTGACCGCTGCGCAGGTGAACTCACCGTTCACTATGACTGTTGCCGCCAACGAAGTTTCCATGGCACAGGCTGACGGCGACTGTCAGTTCGGGCAGATACCGTCCACGGATTTCGATTGCCGGTTCACGAGCTTCTTTCCATTTGAGACGCTCAGCAATGGTGACGTTATTGTGCCGGCGTGCGACGCCTATTCGAACGGAAACTGCGTCTTCTATAGTGTGTACTTCGGGACCAAGGGTATCGAGCCTCCGATCACCGATTACGATGGCCCCATCTCGTGGTCGATTGCCTGGAACAATACTTCGTTCCTGCCGAACCCGAACTATCCTTATCAGATCAACAATCCGCGGCTGTACGACGATCCCGACTACGAAGCTTCGATCATTACGCCCTACGGGACCGATTGCACGGTGCCGATGCTGATTAACGGGAATCCGACAGATCCGCCAATTTTCTGCCAGTTAGTTTTCGATATCACGACTTACTTCGATCCGAACCAGCCACCCGATGCCGGCATTGGTGGAAAGACCAAGCAGTTCAACGATGTGGTAGTCGCTTTCCCGCTTAACAACGCGGCGCCAGACTTGAGCGTGACCAAGACGGCGGACCAGACTCAGGTTAACGCCGGCAGCCCCATCGGCTACACCATAGTGATGAGCAATAGCGCCGCGCCGGGTACGGGATCGGCGACGAATACGACGCTCAACGATCCACTTCCCGCTGGCGCAGGCGTCAACTGGTCGATCAGCCCGCCTTACGCCGGACCCGGAACCTGCGCCATTACCGGCGTTTCCAACGCCCAAACATTGACCTGCAATTTGGGAAGCTTGTCTCCCGCCATCCGCACCAGCGTGCATGTGATGAGTTCCAATTCAAGCGCCGGCACTTACGTGAACACTGCTACGCTTGCGGCACAAAACAATCCAGCGCAAATGGCTACGGCGACCATTACGGTGGTGGGTGGATCAGGCCCTATCGCCACTGTGCGCCCGTCCAAAGTAAACTTCGGCAAGCTCTACCTCGGACTACCTGGTGTGTCGTTCGTCACGCTGTCGAATACCGGGAACGCGCCTTTGATCATCAGCTCGATCAAAATTGCGACCCCGGGCAACGATCTCGATGACTTCCACGCCCGTGGCTTCTGCCCCACTAGTCTGGCGGCGGGTAAGTCCTGCAAGATCCTGCTGACATGTCTCTCAGATTCGGACAACTACAGCCCGACGGCGACACTGGCTATCACTGACAATGCGCCGGGAAGCCCGCAGACGGTGCCGCTCAGCGCCACGATCATCAATCCGAGGGCGCGGGTTGTGCCCAAGTCGCTGAATTTCGGAAGTCAGCAGGTTGGCACGACCAGTCCACCGCAGACGGTGACTCTGACCAATACCGGGACGACTTCTCTGCTTCTGTGGAAGTTGACCATTAGCGGGAACTTCGCATTCGCGTCAGGAACGACTTGCAGCAATGGCACCACGCTGGCGCCGAATGCGCAGTGCGTAATGAATGTGACCTTCACTCCGAAAGGGAAGGGCAATCGGGTCGGCTGTGTGGAACTCCACGACAACACTTTGTTTCGAAAGCAGAAGGTTCCGCTGTCGGGTGTGGGGGACTAGGGGGTATCGTGCGGATGCCTAAATAGCCTCGCACAATTGTTTGACTATTTGCGGCGATTTATCCCCACCTTTGCAAAAAACGCAAAGGTGGGCCACCCGCCACGGGCAGGTTGTTGGCTTCAGCGCAACTACCGGTGGACAACCGCACGCTTTCCTTTGGACGCGGCAAGGAGGGGCCCAAGATCTGGGTACGCTGGACGGTCAATCAAGCGTTGCCCAGGCAATAAACAATATGGGACAAGTGGTTGGCAGCTCCCAAGTCGCCGATGGAACCTCACATGCATTTCTCTGGACACAAGAAGACGGAATGCAAGATCTTGCGACTCTTACGCACCAAAGCTGCCCAGGTTGTGAGAGCTTCGCGTATGGCATTAACGATGAAGGAGTAATCGTCGGGCAGTTCAGCGGCCATGAAAACGCACATTTCAGTTTTGCCTTTGTCTGGAAAAATGGTAATGCGAAAAGTTTGGGCGACCTTGGCGGAACTGGGGACACTCGGGGAAGCTCTGCCCTGGGAATCAACAAATCAGGACAGGTGGTCGGCGCCGCATACACGTCTAGTGGCGACCTGCACGCATTTCTCTGGTCGAAGGAAGGGGGCATGCAAGACCTCGGCGTTTTGCCCGGCGGAATGAGTAGTGAGGCCCTGGCTATCAACAATCTGGGGCAGGTAAGTGGCTGGTCGTATGCCACCAGCGCTCAGATCATGCACGCCTTCCTCTGGAACCCAGGCACTGGGATGCAAGATTTGGGAACGCTAGGCGGACCCACTAGCGCCGCCACGGCAATCAACAACTTTGGCGAAGTTACTGGGGTCGCTGATCTACCGTAGTGAAAGACTTCGTGAACCAGGTGACGAGTGCTGTGCCTGTCTGGCCTATCGTTGGTTCACGCGTTAAGCACAGGATGCCATCGTCGAGCGTACCGGGTGGAAGCCAGATCTGGTTATCACTTTCCGTGCCTGACGATTTCCTCCCAATCACGTGCAGCCTGATCAATCTCTGCCATCCTTTGACGTTCTCGATGTTCTTCCCTCGCATCGCCGTCCCACTTGGAGCACTGCCGTCCCGGATCGCCCGGATGCGAAGGCCTTGCCACGGCAGCGGTTAGCGGTAGAATGGCGAGCGACATGGAATGTTCGCATTGCCACGCCAGCAACCCGCCGACGGCGCTTCGTTGCGTTCAATGCGACGCCCCTCTCGACGCGGGTGCGGTGACGGCAGTTACCCTGCCTGACGCGGGAACGGCGGAAATGCCTGCGCCTCCTTCTGAAGATGAAACTGTCGGGGTGGCGGTGTCTTCGGCTGGCGACGCCACCGTTGGAGTTGCCGAAGGGTGGTCACGCCCATCCCCTGTGTCTCCCGTCTCCCTATCTCCGCTTCTGCCAAGAAGTTTTCTGGGAACGCGCTACGAGATCCTTAGTTTGCTCGGCGAAGGAGGCATGGGTGCGGTTTACAAAGCCAGAGACCGCGAACTTGACCGCGTGGTGGCTCTGAAAGTGATACGTCCGGAGATGGCGGCCCATCCCGAAGTGCTCGCCCGCTTCAAGCAGGAACTGATTCTTGCCCGCAAAGTAACTCACCGCAACGTAATCCGGATATTCGATCTTGGCGAAGTCGGCGGCACCAAGTTCATCACCATGGACTACGTCGAGGGCCAGGATCTGAAGGGCCTGGTCAGGACCAAAGGGAAGTTGCCTGCCGAAGAGATCGTTCAGATTGTGAAACAAGTTTCCCTGGCGCTGGAAGCGGCGCACGCTGAAGGCGTAATTCATCGCGATCTCAAGCCGCAAAACATTATGGTGGACCAGCAGAGCCGGGTCTACGTAATGGATTTCGGGATTGCGCGATCGATCGAGCCGGGAGGCATGACGCAGACGGGCATGCTTGTCGGCACTCCGGAGTATATGTCTCCGGAGCAGGTGCGTGGCGAGCACGTTGGCCCGAGGTCCGATATTTTTGCGTTGGGACTGATTCTCTACGAACTGCTTACCGGCAAGATGCCGTATGAGGCCAACACGGCACAGGCTTCGATGTTCAAGCGGACGAAGGAGTCAGCGCGGCCGGCGGTTGATGTGGATCCGAATGTCCCGCCATTTCTGAGCGAGGTCGCGAGAAAATGTCTGGAGATCGATCCCAAGCGCCGGTATCAATCGACGCGTGAGATTGCGGATGATCTGGAAACGTGGATTCAGGGGAACAGCAAGGTTCCGTGGACGACGACGATTGCAGGATTCCTGCCGCGGTCGTTTTCCTGGACGAGGCACGGAGTTGCGGCGGGCGTGCTGGTAGTGCTTGCAGTGGCGGGCGGAATCGGATTGCGGCAGCGCTTCGCCTCCAAGCCCCAGGCACAAGCAGCCGGTCCGGCAGTATCACTGGCGATTCTGCCCTTCCGCAATGCGTCCGGAGACCAGAACCTGGACTGGCTGGGCGAGAGTCTGGCGCAGATGTTGAGCACGGATGTAGGACAGTCGCCGTCCCTTCGGGTGGTTTCTACGGAACACATCAGCCAAACCGTTCGGGACTTACGAATCTTGCCCTCGGCGCTGTTTGATCCCGCGACGGTGAAGCGCCTGGCAGATTTCAGCAACGCCGATACCGTGGTCTGGGGTCAGTACACGAAATCCGGAGACCAGATCCGTATCGACGCCACGGTGCAGGATTTCAAACATGGACAAATGGCGGCGCTCACTTCCGAATCGGCCAACGAAAAGGATGTGCTTTCCACCGTCGATCATCTGGCTGGACAGATTCGAGATAAGCTGGCGCTTTCCAGCATCATCATCAAAGAGCTGCAAGGACAATCCTTCAAGCCGTCAACCAGTTCACTTCCCGCGCTCCGTGACTATGATCGGGGTGTTCAACTTGCCCGTCAGGGGAATTTCCTCGAAGCCCAGAAACAGCTTGAAGCCGCCACCAAGGAGGATCCCAGTTTTGCTCTTGCCTACTCGGGGCTGGCGGAAACCTACGCTCAGTTGGGCCAGGAAGACGACTCGGAGCGGCTTTCACAAAAGGCAGTGGGGCTGAGCGACAAACTTCCAGCGGCCGAGAAGTATCTGATTCTGGCGAAACATCAGACCATCCTGAAAACCTATTCGCAGGCGATTGAAGCCTACGAGAACCTGGTGAAGGCTTCCCCTGAGAATGCCGATCTGCGGTTTGCCCTGGCGGACCTTTACGAAAAGTCGAGCGCGTTCGATAAGGCGAAGGACGAATACTCGAAAGTACTGACGATCGACCCCAAGCGAGTCGATGGACTGCTGGCGATGGGCCGGGTTGAGATTAAGAGTGGCAACGACCAGGGCGGACTGGAATATCTGACTCGCGCTCAAGGCATGGCGGTAGAGTTCGGCAACGACGAGGAGAAAGCCCAGATCCTTCAGGCCATGGGGATCGCATACTCCGATCTGACCAAGTGGGAAGACGCGCTTCGCAGCTTTCAGGACTCGCTTGCCATCAAACGCCGTCTTGGTTTGAAGAAGGGGATTGCCGACAGCCTTGAAAGCATCGCCCAGACAGAGGAGCCTCTGGGAAAGGCCGATCAAGCTCTAAGAGACTATAACGGCGCCCTGGACTCGTACCGCGAAATGGGAGATAAAGCGGATGCTGCGCGGGTGCTGAACGATCTGGCTGACTTCTACAACAATCACAGCCAGTACGACAAAGCGCTCGGGCTGTACAAAGAATCTCTGCAAATCCAGGTTGATCTGGGCAACGTGAGCGATCAGGGGCTGGTGCTCAACAGTATTGGAAACACTTACTTGTCCATGGCGCATTACGAAGATGCGCGTACTTACTTTGAGCAGGCGTTGACGCTCCGCGAGAAACTGAATGTGCCGGGTGACATCGCGGACACCGTGCACAACCTCGCGGAAACCTCGACGCGACTGGGCCAGTACGATCAGGCGCTACAGCGGTATTTGCGTGCCCTGGATCTGCGGCGGAGCGTGGGAGACAGTCGCGGCGCCGCCATTGAGGCTGCCGGCATGGGTATGCTGTTCGGCTACCAGGGGCGTTATGGCGCGGCGCTCAGTTCCGAAGAAGATGCGCTCAAGGCGTTCCGTGAGACCAAGGAGACAGGTTTCTGGCTGGCGGAGATCCTTGCCGAACATGGCAACGCTCTAGCACAGGTTGGACGCAGCGACGACGCGCAGAAGAGCCTGGATGAAGCTTTGACGGTCGCAGCCGGAATCAAGAACCAGGCCCAGGCGGCAGCGGTGCTGGGCTATGAGGCGGATAACTACTTTTACCGCGGCGATTACAAATCGGCCGCACCCTTTTATGATCAGGCCCTCCAGGCGGCGGCGCATACCACGGATGAGCGGCTGACCCTCCTGGCCAAGATCAATCTGGCGAAGCTGGCCCTCCAGCAAGGACGCGCCAATGCCGCCGTCAGCCAGTTGCGGTCGCTTTCGGAACGAGCGAATACGATGGGGCTGAAATATCTATCGATTCAGTGCTCAGTATTGTTGGGGGAAGCGCTCACCGATCAGAAACAATATGTGCCGGCGCAGCGGGAACTCGAAGGCGCCATTACTCGCAGTGAAAAACTCGGGTTGCGCACGTTGCTGGCGCAGAGTCATTTCCTGCTGGGGCGCGCGCTCGAACTATCAGGCCAGGCGGCTGATGCGGCGCCTCACTACTCGCAAGCACGGCAAATTGCGGAGAGTATTCAAACAGAAGCCAAGACCGACCGCATCGTGAGCCGCAGCGACCTGGCTGCAATCTTCGCTCACAAAGCCACGTAGTTTTCTGAAGTGATCGCGGCTCTGGAAATCGACAGACCGTTCTAAGGAAGTCTTCCCGCCAAGCCGGGCAGAGTTTTGGCCAGGTCGTTGTAGATGACCATAACCGCGAACAAAACCAGGAAGACGAATGCGGCCTGATACACCCGCTCTTTGATTCGCAAGCTGATGTCGCGGCGCATGAGAGTCTCAATCAGCAGCAGCATGATGACGCCACCATCGAGAATGGGAATGGGCAGAAGATTAAAGATGCCAAGGTTAAGACTGATGGCGCCGGTAAGTAAGAGCAACGGTGTCCAGCCTTTTTCGCTGGCGGCGGCTCCGGCGGCGCGTCCGATGCCGATGGGGCCTTCGATGGTGCGGATTGACATCTTGCGTTGGACCAGTTTCTGCATTAACTCAAGAATCAATAGCGAAGTCTTGCGGTTCTCGTCGACCGAGCGCCGCAGCGCCGCTCCAAATGAGAGGCTCCCGACTTTCAACTGCAAGCTGCCGACACCGATGCGGTAGGCCTTGGTCTGCAAGGTTTGCACGTCCGCTAGCACCGACTGAATAGTGAAGGTGATGGGCTCTCCATTGCGCAACACGGTGAGCGCAATCGGTTTGTCTTTTTGTTGTTGGAGATATTCAATCATCCAGCCCAGAGCCGGCACCGGTTGTCCGTCGAGAGAGACGATCAAGTCGCCGACTTTGACGCCAGCTTTCTCTGCCGGCATCCCGGGTTCCAGTTCTGTGACTTCCATGGCGCGCTTTGGGTCCCACCCTGCAAAGCCCATTTGCGAGACGCCATAGGCCTGGGGAATAAGAGTCAGATTCAGCGTCTGCTCTCCGCGCTGGACGGAAACGTTAACCGGTTGGTTGGGATTCATCTCCACTTTGGGTTCTACTTGCTCCCAGGTTGGGTTTTCGACGTTCTCGATGCGGACGATATGGTCGCCGGCTTTGAGTCCCAGCTTGGCAGCGGGCGAATCCTGTTCGACCCAGCCGATTACAGCGGGCTGATCCAGATAAGCGGGATAGGCGTAGTGCACCATGTAAACGCCAGCCAGCAGCCCGATGGCGAGCATGATATTCATGGCAGGTCCGGCAATGGCGATAATGAAACGGTGCCAGCGCGGGTGCGAAAGAAATTCTGCGGGATCCCCGGTGCGCTCATCCATTGGGTTCTCGCCGCTCATCTTGACGTAGCCACCTAGCGGAATGGCGCTGATGCGATAGTCCGTGTCGTCGCGCTTGAAGCCCAGCAGTCGCTTGCCAAAGCCGATGGAAAACACTTCGACCCGCACACCCAGCAGTTTGGCCGCCGCGTAATGGCCAAATTCATGGATCAGAATCATGAACCCGAGAACCACACCGACGGCTAGAACTGCGGTAATAAATTCCTGCATATAAGTTGTACGAGTCCCCTTAAAGAATGGATGACGCTTACCGCTGAACCGCCGGACGGCCCCTCAACTCGACCTTTCCCTGTGCGATACCGCGGGCCTTGCTGTCCGCTTCCAGCACCTTCTTTATAGATTCCAACTTCTGGCTTCCCGTTTCAGCCAGGACCATCTTTATTATCTCCGGAATTTCGTCGAAGCGAATGTTCCCCTCCAAAAAAGCCGCCACGGCGACCTCGTCAGCGGCATTAAGTGCAACAGTTTTCGCACCTCCAGCCTCTGCCGCTTCATACGCTAAGCCCAGACAAGGGAATTTTTTCACGTCCGGGGGGGTGAACTCGAGGTGCCGTAAGTCCATGACCGGGAAGCGCATATCCGACTGAATCCGCTCCGGATAGGTCAGCGCATACAGGATCGGCAGGCGCATGTCGGTCACCGAGAACTGAGCAAGTATGCTGCCATCCACAAACTCGACCATAGAGTGAATTGTGGATTGCGGATGCACCATCACCTGGATCCGGTCCACCGGCAAGTTGAACAACCGGCATGCCTCAATCACTTCAAATCCCTTATTCATCAAAGTCGCCGAATCAATGGTGATGCGGCGGCCCATTTTCCAAGTCGGATGATTCAAGGCCTGGTCAACTGTGATGGAGGCAAACTTTGCCTGTGGGGTATGCAAGAACGGGCCGCCGGAAGCCGTCAGCCAGATGCGTTCGACTTCCTCCATGCGTCCGCCACGCAGGCACTGATGGACGGCATTATGTTCGCTGTCAATGGGCAGAAGCGGTTTGCCCTGGTGGCGCGCCTCGGCGGTGATCAACTCTCCCGCCGCTACCAGGCATTCTTTGTTCGCGAGGCCCACGGTTTTGCCGGCCCGCACGGCTTCATAGGTGGCTTCGAGCCCGGCGACGCCCACAATGGCGCTAACCACGAAATCAGCCTCGGGATGAGTGGCGACGTGCACGCTCCCGGTCGCTCCGTGGGTGACTTCGACTCCGTCCATGCCTGCTTTCTTGAGGCGAGTCTGAAGGATCTCCGCATCCGCGACTGCGGCCATCGAAATAAGCTGCGGCCTCCATCGCCGTGCCTGCTCGAACGCAACGTCGATATTTCGACCGGCAGCCAGCGAGACCACCTGAAAGCGGTCGGGATGCGACTCCACCACACTCAGTGTGCTTTGTCCGATGGAACCGGTCGAGCCAAGGATGGCAATGCGTTTCATGGAGGCTGGTCGTTGGTCGTTCGTCTTTGGTCGTTGGCCAGTCGTCGCAACAGTGAAGGAGGTTGGGAACCTTATCTTTCGCCGCGCCGCGGCTCGTTCATTTTTAGCGTCGACCCACGGCTTACGCCGTGGGCTGTATTCCCACGCTGCTTCGCGGCTAGAGGCCAATGACCGACGGCCTACGACAAACGACCTTGCTGCTACTGCATCACGCGCCAAGCCGCATAGTACCACAGCACCGGAGCGGCAAAGAGCAGGGCATCGATGCGGTCCAGCATGCCTCCGTGGCCCGGTAAAATTGTCCCCGAATCCTTCACGTCCGCGCCGCGCTTGATCAATGACTCCACCAGATCCCCCAACTGGGCAGCGACATTGATGGCCGCCGAAAGCAACAGAGCCGGCCACAGAGGAGGCTTTTGCAAAGCGAAGAACCCGTCCCTGGTTTGGATCAGATGGGCGTTCAATAACGCGGTGCTGATGGGCAGGGCATAGTTGTAGAGCAGCATGCCCACGACCAGGCTTGCCAGCATTGATGCCAGCGCGCCCTCCCACGTCTTCTTGGGGCTGATTCGCGGCGACATCAAATGGCGGCCCAATGACCTGCCAACGAAATATGCGAAGATGTCGCCCGCCCACACCAGCAGCAGCAGATACAGGAGCAAGAACGCTCCCGACCACTGCTCGCGAAGTTGCACCAGCAACCCCAGCGGCAAGGCGACATAGCTAAATGCAAACACGGAAACCATTGCCGCCGGCAGCGCGGCACTCAGGTTGACCTGCCTCATTCCGATGGTAAGGAAAACAAACGGCGCAATCGCCGCCGCGAGGCCCATGGTGTAGACGAAGATTGCGGTTGAGAGCAGAGGTTTGGCGCCTGGATTGAGCGCCAAGAACAAAAAGAACGCACCTACAAAAAGATAGGTGGGCCAGCGGAATGGCCGGATGCCATAGGCCTCAGCCAGCTTCAGAAATTCCTGTACCGCGAGCAACGCCACTAAAGCCGCAACCAGGGCGACAACGCGGACTGGCGCCGACAATACCAGCAGCAAGACTATGGGGATCAGAACCAGCGCGGTGAGGATGCGTTTGAGCAGCTGCAAGAGCCTCAGTTCCTGACCATTTTCGGGTGATGCGAATGCGCCGCTTCTTCCGCCAGCCCGCCGTAGCGCCGTTCGCGCTTCTGGTATTCAGCGATGCCTTCCAACAGGTGAACTCCACGGAACTCAGGCCACAGAGTTGGTGTCACGTAAATCTCCGCGTAAGCGAGTTGCCATAACAGAAAATTGCTGAGCCGCATCTCGCCGCTGGTGCGCACCACCAGATCGGGGTCAGGTAAATCTCGGGTGTAAAGATGCCGCGACACCGCTTCTTCATCAATCTTCAAATGGTTCAGGCCACCGTTGCGGGCAGCGGCATCCAGTAGAGAGTGAAATGCGTCCACCAGTTCGCTGCGCGCGCTATAGTTCAGCGCCAGCGTCAGCGTCATACCGGTGTTGTGCAAGGTTGCTCCCCGTGCCCACTGCATTTTTTCCTGCACGGAATCGGGCAATTCGTGCTGCCGCCCGATATATTCCAGGCGAATGTTGTTCTTGTTCAGCGTGGGAACTTCTGCCTTGAGATAACGGCAGAGCAGGCCCATTAGGAAGTCCACTTCACTCTTGGGACGCTTCTTCCAGTTCTCCTCGGAAAAGGCGTATAGGGTGAGCGCGGGAATGCCGATGCGGGCCGCAGTTTCGACTGTCGAACGCACCGCTGTAACGCCAGCGCGATGTCCCGCAATCCGCGGAAGGTGGCGGCGTTTGGCCCAGCGGCCGTTGCCGTCCATGATGATGGCGATGTGTCTTGGAAGCCGGGCGGTATCCAAATGCTGATAAATCTCCGCTTCCTTACGGTCGAGCCCGGCGGGAGCTGTTCGTTGCAAGCTAACCTCTTCTGTTTGTTGAAGCTAACACAGGTTGGAAGTGGTTGCAATGACACCAAAGAGACATATGGAGCAAAGTGCAAGCAGGTAATCTCGGTTGGATGACTTGCGATCCTTTGTTCAGGGGAAGTGCCGTTGGTTGAGACTTGCCCCTGCGTAAAGATTGCTCTTAAAACGCTATGCACACCCAGACTTCAAGGCACGACGATGAACTTCTGGTTGCTCTCAAGAGTTTGAGCTGGCGTCACAACCGTTACGAGTCCCGTGGTAGCGCGGTTCGGGACCGTCGCCCTAAGGTAGGTGTTCGACAACACTTTAAAGTTGGCGGAGACTCCGCTGAAAGAAATGCTTGTGGTTCCCTTGAAACCCTGACCGAGAATCCCGATCACCTTGCCGACTTTGCCAGATCGGGGGACCAAACTGACAAAAGGTCCCAGGCCGGGATCCAAGCTGAAGAAGGTTCCCTCATCGGCGGTGCCGCCCTCGTAAGTGTCTCCATAAAATTCTCCATTTGTGTTCTGAATCAGGGGCGTGGTGGGAAAGGCGCCGTGGACACTGTCGAAATTATTGACCACGGAGAATGTACCCTGCGGGGTCAGCTTGAAAACAACGCCGTCGTTGAGGGTTCCACCCACGTCTGTGGTCCCGTAAGCGTTGCCGTCGGTCGCCAGCGTCAAGCCGGCGAGCGGATTTCCCCCATCGCTGCCGCCGGTGAAGTTGTGGAGAACCGTGAGCTGACCTGCCCGGGTTATTCTGAATATGACTCCGTAGCCGAAGGCGCCGCCGGCCTCGGTGGTTCCATAGAAATTGCCATCGCTGGCTTGAACCAAAGAGGAATAAGGCGTGGCGCCATGGGTAGTGTCGAAGTTGTACAGAACTGTGAAAGCGCCTGTGGGCGTAATACGAAATATGGTCCCAACAGTGCCGCTCCCACCCTGTGACGTGGTCCCATAGAAGTTGCCGTCCGTGGCTTGAATCAGGGCGGCATAGGAGGTGTAGCCGTCACTGACTAAGAAACTGTGCAGCCTGGTAATGGTTCCGAAAGGCGTGATCTTGTATACGGCTCCACCCCCGCCGAACGCCCCCGCTGACGTAGTGCCATAAAAAATTCCGTCGGCGCCTTCAACCGGTGGCGCGTAGGGTTCCCACCCGTTGGGGTCTGTATCGCCGCTGAAGGTGTAGAGGGTAGTCAACTGGCCACGGGCAGTTATCTTGAAGATGGTGAAAAATGTAGTGCCATAGAAATTTCCGTCGGTTCCTAGTGTCAGGCCGCCAAACGCAGCCTGGCCGTCGCCCTCGCCGAAACTGTGTAACACGGTCATCGCGCCCGCTGGTGTTACCTTGAACACCGCTCCGTCATTGAGGGTGCCGCCTAGTGGCGTTGTGCCATATAGACTCCCGTCCGGGCCCTGAGCTATGACTCCAGAATAAAGCGGGAATAGCGGATCGCCGCTGTTGGCACCGAAGTTGTACAGCACGGTCAGGCTTTGGGCATTTGCAGATATTACGACTCCCAGCAGGACCAGCGCGCACGTGTAGAGTCGCATATTTCTCATCTAGGGTTTCCTCCTTAAAGGGCGGATCATCTCTTGTTAGTAGCTGTCGGGAGGGTCCCCTCGCACCGGCTCGTCCAAGAAGTGTTTTGCATCATATTTAGTCGGGATCGTCTGGAACGGTCGCGGCGACATATTGAAGTTGAAGAAATCGCCCAAATCGTTGTCGACACGCGCGTCCGAGAATCCGAGGGCGCCTTCGGGGAAATTGAACACACCCTCCATGAATCTTATGATGCTTCCGAACTCATGCCGAAGATTGGAGACGCTCGCCTGGGGAGTGTAGGCTGAGACGACAAGAAAGGGCACGCGGAAACCCAGTTCGTAATCGCCCTGCGGACCGGGCAGAATAATTGGCGGCACGTGGTCGTACCAACCACCCCAGTCATCCCATACCACCAGGAGTGCCGTATCAGACCAATACCCCGCACCTTGCTCGCAGGTTTTGTCATTGCCGATGGCGTTGACGATCGAGGCTACCCAGGAAGGTCCGCCGTTACCCTGGGGCTCTCCGGCATGGTCGGAATCTGCGCCAGTCGGGACCACCCACGACACTGAGGCCAGTTTACAGTTGCCAATGTCGGTCAGCACATCGGAAGACTTCAGGTCGATATTGTTGGTGTTTTCTGGGCCGGTACACACCGGTGGATCCTGCGTGTAATCCGGTAAACAGACATCGTAAGTAGATGCCGGCGCGGTGAACATGTAGCCTTGCGGGTTGTAGCCCTTCTTACTCGGATCATTCGGGTAAGGGTTGTCTTCAAAGGCCATCGCGTAATATTTCCAGGAGAGACCAGATGAATCCAGCAGAGTCGCCATAGTGTCATGCTGGAGGCAAAAGGTGCCAATCGGATCGTTGTTGAAAGCGAAGAGATGGGGTGCACTCTGGGGCGAGATCGCAGAATTCAATTCCCCCAAAGGGGCAAGGCACCCGGTGTCACTCAGTCCTATGTAGTTTCCTCCTTCAGGTCGACTGGGAATTCCGGCGATCAAAACGCCCATGGCATCGTCATCAGCGGTTGCCGCCGAGGTTGCAGTGAATAGAATCTGATGCGCCACGTAACTTGCGCCTTGATTGGTCTGGAACATGAAATTTGCCCAGCCGTACTGAGATGCCAATGCCAGGTAAGGCTGAATGTCCGAAGCCTGAACGTATTGATACGACAGAAACTCGCCTGCACCATTGTTCTGGCAATCGATTGCGTTCGCCTCGCAAGTGTCTGGGATGGAATTGGCGCCGTCCATCTTCCCGTTGTTCCACATGGTCTCAAAATCAGAATGGCTGTGACCCAAGTCGTAGTCGGTGATCAACGCTGTCGACCTGAGCGGCACGAGTTCGTCCTGTCCGCTGACCTCGGCCAAGCCACTCGACGCTATATCATATTTGCCCGGAACAATGCCCGGATAGGTGAGCAACGTTTGAAACAGAGTATCCGGTGTGCGGTTCTCCTGAATCATCAGGACCACATGTTTGATCGGGTTCGGGTACGGGATCTTCCGGTTGGGGGGAGAGAAAGGGATCGCGATCCCAGTCTGGGAGTGCGCTGCAGCCCCGAGGCAGATCAGCACAAATAGACACTTAGCATATTTCATTTTCGCCTCATGACCGAGAACCGAAGAAACGACACTTTTGAACAGGCACGTACCTGCAATCCCGAAAGCTGATCTCATTTTCGCCCCTTCGCCTGGCGAAAAGCCAGGACAGGAGCGGGGATGCACCCTATTACAACGCATAACACTATGGCGCGGAGATGCCTGCCTGTCAAGGGTTGAACAGGATATTTTGTAACCTTTCCGCGTCCCCCTCGTAAGCGTATATAGGAAGACAATATGGAACAGCCTTCGGAGCTGTCGGAGCGCTTCGCTCACGGAGACCTCGATGCTTTTGAGACCCTGTTCCGGCAATTTCAAAGCGAAGTGTATCGCTGGATCGTGCGCATCGTGCGTGATCATGGATTGGCCGAGGATCTGACAATCGAGACTTTTTGGCGTATCCATCGAGCGCATGCGCGATTCGACCCCGAGCGCAGTTTTGGCGCATGGGCGCGGCGGATCGCTACTAACACCGCGCTCGACCATCTGAAGACATCGCGCCGGGAGGTTGAACTCCCAGAGGACTTGCCAGGCCCGGCCTTGGGCGACCCGGGTGTTCAGCGAGATGTCCGCGAGCGGGTGGGTCAAGCGTTTCGCCAGTTGCCGGCGAAGCTGCGAGTCGCGGCCACGCTGGCTTTGATCGAAGAAGAGCCGTATCAAGAAATTGCCGACGCGCTGGGAATTTCTGTAGGCGCCGTCAAACTACGAGTATTTCGAGCCGTACGGCTTTTGCGAAAGAGATTGAAACAACTTGGAGTCGAACCATGAATGATCACGATAAAGAGATCCGCGAATTGTTGAAGCAGAGCATTCGTCCGGCGAAGGAAGAACTCCAACGGGATTTATGGCCGCAAATGTTGCATCGCCTTGAAGGACGATCCGGCGCAGTGCCTTGGTTCGACTGGGCGTTGTTGGCGCTGGCGGCCCTGTTCCTGATGCTGGTTCCGAGCACGATTCCGTTGTTGCTTTATCACTTGTAAGGAGGCATTTATGAACACTCATCCATATTTGCGGGCATATATGGCGGGCATTGTCGTGCCTACGCTCATACTGTTGCTGGTTCTTACCGCGTTCTGTCTGGTGCGGTTTGTGTTCCATGTTCCGGTTCCGATTGAACGAGTCATCATATTTCCCATGGCCCTCGTACCCAGCTTGTTTGGGCTGTGGAACATGTTTTATCTGTGGTTGCGGCCGCGCCGCCACTTGCCCATCGGCATTCATGGCGCGCTCCTGCCGTTTCTTCTGGCGCCGTGCGGATTTGCGCTGGCATCGTTCCTGGGTTTCTTGACGGCGGGGAGCAGCGGGATTGTGTGCTTTGACCAACACATCATTCCTTATCAATATGTTGCGTTGGGGTTTACGATCGGCTTGATTGCGTATTACCTCATCTGGAAGTATCTGGTGGGGTTCTTCAATCAGGTGTTGGGCATCGCCTGAACTGCCGGTAATTCACGGCTTTCGGTATACTAGACAGGTATGCCGGTTTTGAAGAACATTGCGGCCATTGCCAAGGGCATGAGCATCACTTTTATGGAAATGTTCCAGCCCACGCAGGTGGAGAACTATCCTGATGGCCCAGGTCCGCTGAAGGGCGCGCAGTTTCAAGACCGTTTCCGCGGTGTGCACGTTTTGCAGCGCGACGAAAACGGCCTCGAGAAATGCGTAGCCTGCTTCCTTTGCGCGGCCGCCTGTCCTTCGAACTGCATTTACATCGAGGCCGCCGAAAATACCGCCGAGCACCGCGTAAGCGGCGCGGAGCGCTACGCCAAGGTTTACACGATCGACTACAACAGATGTATCTTCTGCGGATACTGCGTGGAGGCGTGTCCAACCGACGCCATAACTCATGGGCACGGTTTTGAAATTGCCAGTTTCAATGCCAGCGGTCTGGTCTATCGTAAAGAACAGATGCTGGCCCCCCAGCCAGCACATATGGGAGCCAACGCGGTGTTCAATCAAGCAGAGGTGGCCAGCGGGGAATTGGGAGTTCGATAGTAACGGATTATCTAATGACGCGCCGGCCCCGAAGCGGGCCGGCGTTTGTGCATAAGGACCGCCGTTGGTCATTAGGTCGTCGGCCACATCGAGCGGACTAGCAACGAGTGAGAGCAGGAACTGATGTCTGATTTCTTACAAACCGTGAAGGAGCGAGTCGTCATTTATGACGGTGCCATGGGTACTAGCATTCACTTGCACAACCCCAGCCTGGATGACTATTGGGGCAAGGAGAACTGTAGTGAAGTGCTGGTGTTAAGCCGGCCCGAAATCATTCGCGAAATTCACGCGTCGTTTCTCAAGGTTGGCTGCGATGTGGTCGAGACGAACACCTTCGGAGGGACTGGGATCGTTCTGCGCGAGTTTGATTTAAAGGATCGAACGTGGGAGATCAACGTCAAAGCTGCACAACTCGCCAAAGAAGTAGCACAACAGTTCTCGACCAAGGACAAGCCGCGATTTGTCGCGGGATCTCTAGGGCCATCTACCAAGCTCCCATCCTTGGGACAAATCACCTTCGACGAGATGGTGGAGGCATACGAAGAGCAAGCGGCAGCTTTGATCGAGGGCGGAGTCGACATTCTGCTGGTCGAGACCTGTCAGGACTTGCTGCAAGCTAAGATCGCAACCATAGGTGTGCTGGAAGCGATGCGCAAGGCTGGAAGACTTCTGCCGGTCACCGTCCAGGTGACGCTGCAGGAATCCGGGACGATGCTGCTTGGGACTGAGATTGGCGCGGCTCTTACGGCACTCGAACCATACGATGTGGATGTCATCGGCTTGAATTGCGCGACCGGACCGAAGGAGATGAATGACGCGGTCCGATTCCTGGCTGCGAATTCTGCCAAGCATGTGTCAGTGCTCCCCAATGCCGGGCTGCCAATCGCTGAAAGCGGCGTGGCCGTCTTCAAGCTCACGCCCAAGGAACTGGCGGAGTTCCATCTGCACTTTGTGCGCGACTACGGCGTGCGTATCGTGGGCGGCTGTTGCGGAACTACCCCGGAGCATCTGAAAGCCGTGGTGGACGCGGTGTCCGGCATTGAGCCGGCGAAGCGCGATATCAAACCGACTGCCGCGGCGTCGAGTGCGTATACCTCGGTTCCGCTCGATCTTGAACCGAAACCTCTTATCGTTGCGGAAGAGATGAACACCACCACGCGTGTCGAGCACTTCCGCAACCTGGTGCGGGGCAAGAAGTATGACGACATTCTCGCGCTGGCGAAGAAGCTCGTAAACGAAGGCTCGCACATGCTCGACCTGTGCTGTGCGATTGTGGGCGAAGACGAGAAGGGCTACATAACATCGATATTGGAGAAGGTGGCTACGCGTGTACCGGCTCCGATTCTGGTGGACTCCACTGAAGCCGATGTCGTGGAAGAGGCGCTCAAGCGCATTCCGGGTAAGGCCATCATCAATTCCATCAACCTGGAAGATGGCGAGAAGCGCACATCGAAAGTTTTGCCCATGGCCAAGCGCTATGGGGCGGCTGTGATTGCGCTGACCATCGACGAGGACGGCATGGCGCTCACGGCTGAGAAGAAGACCGCCATCGCCAAGCGCATTTACGAACTGGCAACGAAGAAGTATGGCATTCGCCCGGTGGACATCATTTTTGATGCGCTGACTCTGCCGATTTCGACGGGGCAGGAGGAATATCGCACGGCTGGAATGGAGACTCTGGATGCGATCCGGCAGATCAAGAAAGAACTGCCGGATGTGAAGACCATTCTCGGGGTGAGCAACATTTCATTTGGTCTGGATGCTTATCCGCGCCGGGTTTTAAACTCGGTTTTCATGCATGAGGCTGTGGATAACGGTCTCGACATGGCCATCGTCAATTACACCAAGATCTATCCGTTATACAAGATCCCTCATGAAGAGGTTGAACTTGCGCGCAAGTTGATTCACCGCGACTACGCCGACGGCGATCCGCTACAGGCCTATATGCGCCACTTCGCCGGCACCAAGGGCAAGGCGCAAGCCTCGACCACGGCGCACGTTGAAACCCTTTCGGTTGACGACAAGCTGAAGTTTGCCATTATCAATGGCGAAAAGGCGGTCGGCGACGGCGCGCAGCGCAAGACTCTGGAAGAGCTGCTGGAAGATGCCTTGGTCGAATACACGCCGCTGGAGTTGATCAACACCGTGCTGCTCGATGGAATGCGGACGGTGGGCGAACTTTTCGGAGCGCGCAAGATGCAACTCCCGTCGGTGCTCGATTCGGCTGGAGTAATGAAGCAGGCGGTGGCCTATCTCGAGCCCAAGATGGAAAAGGTCGAGGGATCGCAGAAGGGAACCATCGTCCTGGCCACGGTGAAGGGCGACGTCCACGATATCGGCAAGAACCTGGTGGACATCATTCTCACCAACAATGGTTTTCGGGTAGTGAACCTTGGCATCAAGCAGCCGGGGGACACCATCATCAAGTCGGCGCTGGAGCACAAAGCGGATGCTATCGGGCTGAGCGGGTTGCTGGTGAAGTCGACGCTAGAGATGAAGTATGTGATCCAGGACTTACAGCGGCAGAACCTGGGGATACCCGTTATTTGTGGCGGGGCTGCGTTGACTCGCAAATACGTGGAGGACGATCTACGGCGCGAGTACTCGAACGCGGTGTTCTATGCCGACGACGCTTTCGCTGGCCTGCATATCATGCAGGACATCTCCGCGCCAAACGGCAATCGCGAAAGTCGCCTGAAAGAAGGCCGCACCGTCAAGGAGTATGCCAAAGCGGTTGCGGTAGATGAAGAGAGCGGTCCAGTGTTTGCCGAGCGCAGCCCGGTGGTGAGCGATGCGCCGAATATTCCAGAGCCTCCGTTCTGGGGTGTGAAAGTGAAGAAAGACTGGGATCTGCGTGAGGTCTTCCAGTACATCAATGACACGGCGCTGTTCAAAAATCAGTGGCAGTTGAAGACTGCCTCGCAGGAAGACTATGTGCGGCTAGTGGAGCAAAAGTTCCGGCCGATCAAGAAGCAATTGGAAGAGGAAGTGATTGCTGCGGGATGGTTTGATCCCAAGGTGGTGTATGGGTATTTTCCCGCGCAGAGCGACGGGAACGATGTGATTGTGTATGAGCCGGTGCCGGGGGACGCACGCGCGGGGACGCTCGCGCCTACTCATGAACTTTTGCGGTTCACGTTTCCGCGGCAGCGGGAAGGGCGCCGGTTGAGCGTCTCGGACTTCTTCGCTCCAAGGAGTGCGGGGAAGATGGATGTGATTGGGCTGTCGCTGGTCACGATTGGATCGAGGGCGTCAGAGGAGACGCAGCGCCTGTTCGAGGGCGGGGAGTACACCAAGTATCTTTATTTACACGGGCTAAGTGTGGAGACTGCGGAGGCGCTGGCCGAGTATCTGCATAAGAAGATGCGCGAAGATTTGGGAATTGCCGGGGAGGACTCGCCGCATATCCGTGATTTGTTTCATCAGAAGTATCGCGGGTCGCGGTATTCGTTTGGCTATCCGGCGTGCCCGAATTTGGAGGATCAGACCAAGTTGTTTACTTTGCTCAAGCCGGAAGAGAACGTTGGTGTGCGCCTGACGACTGGTTTCTTGCTGGAGCCGGAGCAGAGTACGTCGGCGATTGTGGTGCATCATCCGGGGGCGAAGTATTTTGTGGTGTAGGGTATGAAGTCTCTGCTTGTGCGTCTGCTGATTGTTGCGTTCGTGCTGGCTGCAGTGATTTACAGCGGCGACTGGCTCTCCCTCCGCTATCGCAGTTGGCGGCATCGGGACGTGTTTGGCAGCGTCAGTGTTACCGCGATTTATGTGATCCACGAAAAGAACGGCAAGACGGAATACCAGTACGACCCACCGCAGGACCAGGTGTGCGTGCGCTCGCTGCTTCCTCACTTTGGCTACAACCCGTGCTGGTACGTAAGTCGGCACACCGAGAAGCAAATCGACATCTGAACCCTTCCCCGTTACGCGCGTTACCTGCGGAACCTCTGCGTCTATTGTGACACGGGAAGCGGCGTGTTACTTTGCAACTTCCATCCTATGCCGGACGAAAACCCTGCTTCGCGGAAGAGCACGTCTCTGGTCTTCGGAGTTCCAATCTGCGCTCTGCTGGCGGTGATTGCGATTGAAGGCGTCCTGCATCTTGACTTCAAGCAGCCGTTCATTGGCTACGGACTGGGCGGAGCGTTTCTGCTGTTTCTGGCAGCGCGGCCGAAATGGCCGCGTGCCATTCTGGTGGCTGGACTTGGGACAATCGGAGTGGTGGTGACGGTATGGGGGCACTACGAGGGAATCCCCACGCTGCTGGTGCAAGTGATGGGGCCGCTCGGTCTGGCGAGTCTTCTGGTGATGAGTGGCGCGATTCTGTGGCGAGGCCGCGAGCTTGAGCCAACCGCGTACCGCGCGCTGCTGCCGGGAGCGGTGCTGACTTTCCTGACGTTGGGCGCGCAATATTCGCTCAATATGGCATCGCTGATCCATGCCAGGACTTTCGATTTGTACGCTTACGCTTTCGACGGCACCCTGGGCTTCGAACCCAGCTTTGTGCTGGGGCGTTTGCTGAACGCGAACGCCTGGCTATTTCCCCCGGTGAAGGTCAGCTATGAGGGAATCGTGCTGGCCATGGCCGCACTTTACGCAGGATTCATGGCCCGCCGCGAAAAGCCGCTGTGGGAGCTGATTGAATTGCTGTTCGCTCCCGCCATGGTCGGATATTTGTTCTTCAGCGTGTTTCCGGTTTGCGGTCCCCACTATGCCTTTGCCGTAGATTTCCCCAACGCCTATTTGCCCTATGCCATGCTGCACCGGCTGGCCCTGGAAACCATTCCAGTGCTGCCGGCGTTTCCGCGCAATGCCGTACCTTCGCTGCATTTGACCTGGGCCCTGCTGATCTGGTTGAACACTCGCGGGTTGTCGTGGTGGGCCCGCGGAGGGGCAGCGGTGCTGGCCCTTGCCACGGTTTTCGACACGCTAGCCACGGGCGAGCACTACTTGTTCGATTTGATCGTGTCTATGCCGTTCACGTTGTGGATGCAGGCGTGCATGGTGCGGACGGTGAGATTCAGCGCCCGCGAACGCTGGCGCCCGGCAGTGGCGGGCTGCGCCATGTTTCTTGGATGGCTGGTAATTGGACGCTTCGGATTCCACTGGATGCTGGTCAGTCGCTATCTGACATGGTCTCTGGCAGGATTGTCGTCCGTGGTGTCGCTGGTTTGGGCGATGAGGCTGCCGGCGATGATTCCGGAGATGAATGCGCGGCCGGAACAGGTGAGCGAACTGAAGGCGATGACGGTGGCGGTATAGCGATTCAAAGCCGCCTCAAGGAATGAGGCGATGCTTACGGTGCTTCAATAGTGACGGCGGTCAGCGGGCGCAACCACCAAAAAAGTGTGACGGTGGTTGCACCCGCCGCTTTCTCTTTTCCCTTAACTAATTCGCCGGCAACAATGTCGCTGCCAGGATCACAACGTTCGGATCGCTTGGCAAAGTAATGCTCTGCACAACCTTGCTCCGATCCAATGGAAACAGGTACGCATAGAGACTGAATGTCCGCTTGTCCTTGGTTCCATCGTCGAAGTTCCGGTACTGCACGGCAACCCCTTCATATTCTCGGGTAAAGTTCTGCGGGGTGAACCAATCACTGAAGCTTTGAACAATCTGCGAGCTGGTACCGTCGGTGTAGTGAATGACGAGAGTCTCGCCTGCTTGATTGCCGTTCACGCCCGTCGCTAGGAGCACAAGATGGGAAAACTGGCCTTGTGGCAGCGAAACGGTTTGGCCGTTGCACCCGACGACGTCTGGTTCATTGGCGGGCCCGAAATCGAACAGCACGCCGTCGAGCACCCGCGATCCGGTGAGCAGGTTCGCTGAGTAGGAGTACCCAAGCCCGTCGATGCCTCCGGTCGTATATTTGCTTCCATCCTGGTAGATTCCGTTTACGTCAAACTCCGAAGAAAGATCTACCTGGGTGCCGGTTCCGGCGTTTCCGACTGCCCCGCTCACTGCAAGAGTAAAAGTGAGAGTTTGTTGGATAGTTCCTGAAGTGCCGGTTACAGTTACAGGAAATAACCCGGTAGTAGCAGTGGAACTGGCTTTGAAGCCCATTTTTCGGGTGTCGCCTGTGCCTTTGAATCCTCCCTTGACCCCCTTTGGCAACGCCGAAAGACTCAGCGTGACCTGACCAGTGAATCCATTCCCGGGCGTGATCGTAATGATGCCGCCAGCGGTTCCACTCTGATTCAAGAACAAGCTGCTGGGTCCGGAAAGGGTGAAACCGCCGGCACCAACGGCGGTATTGATGGCGTTGGCATATTGGGCGGCAAGGCCTTTGCCCACGATGTCGTCATAGAGCCACAGGAATCCGCCGATAATGCCGCACTGGCTATGCCAGCCGCTCATGATGCTCTCGACCTGGGCCGGAGTATCGTTCTTGTCCCACAAACCGGGAAACACCGGAACACTCCCGAAATTCCATCCCACGCAGGGATTGTTGCCCTGGCCGCCGGCGTACGCCTGGAGGTGTACACCGTCGACCGTGCCCGGCAGCTGGCTGTTAATCTGCGCCACCACACTCGTCCAATAACTGTTGTTGGTGTACGGGTCAGGCATCACGTGATAACCCAATTGGCCGAGCATGACCCCAAAGGCAATCGTGGTGGGAGCGTCGTAGCTGTTTTCATCGTCGAAGTCGACAGCATCGAGCGCCGGGATGGCGGCTTTCAGGGCCTGAAAATCCTTATAAAGGATGCTGTCAGGGCCGGTCCCTTGAGCCTTGATGAGGGCGGTAATATCCTGCCAGTCTCCAAAATTGGACGAGCCGATGCTGAACGTGACCCGCTTGACGGTTCCTTGCTTCAACTGCGCCATATTTCCAGGAAAATCGGGATGGGTCTGATTGCCGACATAGGTCCCGTTGGAGGTTAAAGGAAATTCGCCGTTGAAATTCAGGTCTCCGTTGCTCTTGACTTCGACACTCCACACGATGGCTTCAGTGAAACCGGAGTTCTCGATCTCCGTGATATTGGGAGCCGCGTTCTTGTAGAACGGGCCGCCACCAAAGATTCCGGTATATCCAGTCTGAGCGAATGCCGTCGCGGAGAATGCGACCGCCATAAACAGGCAAGAAATAATCGCCGTGGCGCGAACAAACGTGCGGACGGAAGGGTTTGCGAATGAATTTTTCACTGAGCGTTCCACCTTGTCTCCTTGCGGGGGTATCGGTCGGATGATGAAAATCGCGGGGTCGACCTGTTCTCCGGCCCTCAACGAAACTACGTTTCACTTCACCAAAGCCGCGCCGATTATACACCGCTAAGGCTCACACAGCCAGAAGGATGAGCGTCCCTGAACTCTCCAAAAGCCTTGTTGGACGCTGAACGGGGTGACTTGGGGGACGCTAACCCAGCGAGTCCGTGGCCCTGGGACAGATCCCAAGCTGGAAAGGGCGCACTTCCTGCGAGAGTCGCAAGGCTGCAAATAGTGGGAGAGCCAGGACAACCGTCTGCGTGGCGCATGACAGTCCAACAACCGATCGTTTCTAAATCGCGGATCGAGACGAAAAGCGGCAAACTTTAAGGTGTGATACTGAAAACGACACCCTGATCAAAGGCTCCGCGTGCCGAGGCAGTGCCGTAAAGCTTGCCTCCGTGCGCCACCACGCCTCCAAACGGGTAAGCGCCGTCAGGGCAGCCACCGCCATTTGGGCAAAATGTGTAGAGTGCGGTTGCTCCAGATCGCATAGCTTCAAAAACCACCCCATATCCCGCACCGCCGAAGTAGCTCGTGCTGTATCCGGCGTTGCCTGACAGGGTAAGTGAAGCTGTTGGGTTTCCGCCATTTTCGCCTGTGAGGAGCAGGGTCCGTCCCGCCCATCCACGCTTTGTTGGCGTGAATTTAAAAACTCCCCCGCAGACATCTGAGTAGGGCCAGAAAGCTTCCTGTGCACAAGTCGGACTCTCGTTTCCGCCCGAGAATAGGGTTCCATACAAGTTGCCGCCATTGTCGAAAACTAATCCTGCTTCGGGATTGCCTCCATGGCTACTGAACTTATAGAGCACGCTCTCAGTCCATGTGCCATCTTGTCCTTTCGCAAGTTCGTAAGCAAGGCCCCATGCGACGGGGCCGTAGGCCGTTGTGCCGTACAGGTTTCCCTGCTTGTCGAGGACAACACTACTCTGAGGATATGCTCCATCCGGGCAATCTTGTAAGTTTCCAGACGGACAAAAACTATACAACATCGTTTCGATCCAAGGTCCGCCGGGTATCGAAGGCGGGCTTAACTCGAAAACGGTACCGTGCTTGTTAGGGCCACCTCCGTTAGTCGTGCCGTACAAATTGCCCTGCGAATCGAGTACCACCGACGCATCAGGCGCCTCGCCATCCGGCGTACCCGTGAAACTATAAAGCACTGTCTCATTCCATTGACCGTTGCCAGACCGGCTAAGTTCGAACACAGTTCCGCAATTTGGCGCAACACAAACTCCACTCCCGGATGTTGTTCCATACAAGTTGCCTTGGGAGTCAAAAATCAACGCGCTCCTTGGTCCTGCACCATCAAAACCCGCAACGAACTCATGTATGATGGTTTCTGTCCAGCCGCCTGTGTTCGTTGGCGACAATTCAAAGATCGTTCCGCAACCGGTAGGACAGACGCCCGCATCTGGTATACCTCCAGCTAACGTTGTACCGTACATATTGCCTGCCGCGTCGAAAACGACTTGCCCAAAGGGAGAGGCTCCGTCGGCAGAACCTCCGTTTGTGCCAAACGAATAGACAACAGTCTCCTTCGGCTGTGCACGGGCAAATGGCGAGAACACTGCTGCGAACACAGCACCCAAAACCAACGCATGAACCGAACGCATACGGCCTCCGAACAAAACGCTCAAGCGATGCGGGATCGCGCTCCCTTTAGGAAATGATTGAAAATCTGGCGGAGAGGGAGGGATTCGAACCCCCGATACCCGTTAAGGTATGTCCGCTTTCGAGGCGGATCGTTTCAACCACTCACGCACCTCTCCGTGGCAAAACCGTCGTTGGTCATTCGTCTTTGGTCGTTGGCCTAACGGCGGCTTCTGAAAAACTCCTGTAGCAGATCGGCGCTGCGGCCTGCCAGGACGCCTGACTGCACCTCCATGTGGTGATTCAAGCTGGTGTGATTCAGCACCTGCATGACCGATTGCACTGCGCCCGCCTTGGGGTCAGCGGCCCCGTAGACAAGGCGCTTGAGCCGGGCATGCACCAGCGCTCCGGCGCACATGGCGCACGGCTCAATTGTAACAAACAGCTCACAGTTTCCCAGGCGATGATTACCGAGGTTCTTGCCCGCATCGCGCAGGGCGATGATCTCGGCATGGGCGGTGGGATCGGCGTCGGCGAGGTTGCGATTCCATCCGCGACCGACAATTTGGTTGTTGAAGATGACGACGGCTCCCACGGGGACGTCACCGGCTTCGAGCGCGCGCAGCGCGGCACGCAGAGCTTCTTCCATCCAGAGTTCGTCGTTGGACGGCAGCTGGTCGTTGGTCCTCGGTCGTTGGTCATTGGCCGGCATGGTCGGTATGCGCCTTTGCATTTTATCTGGAAATTGGAGCCTGCCGAGCTTGCGCGCGGCTTCGCTTTGACTCGCCCTGGGGCAAGCTCGCGAGGGCGCCCTCCACACACGGGCTGTGCTGATGGTATCCTTATTGCGTCATGGGACTGGCCAAAATGCTTCGCAAGGTGTTCTTTATCGACCTGCTCCAGGGGCTGAGCGTGACCTTTCGCTATCAGGATCCCAGGGAGATTTATACCGAGCAGTATCCGCTGGAGCGGCCACAAGTGGCGGAGCGCTATCGCGGGGCGCCGCGGTTGAATGTGAATCCGGATACGAATGAGACCATGTGCATTGCCTGCGACCTGTGCGCGCTCGCCTGTCCGGAACACCTGATCATGGTGACCAGCGAACGTAACGAGAAGACGCGACGCAAGGAGCTTACCAACTTTACTTACGACCTGAGCCGATGCATGTTTTGCGGATTGTGCGAGGACGCTTGTCCCACCGACGCGTTGGAGCTGACGCAGGATTTTGAGTTGGCCAGCTACACTCGCGAGGGCGCCATCTGGAACCGCGAGATGCTGGAGAAGGGCCCGCAGCCGACGCAGTACCGGCGATAAGGCCTTAACCACAAAGGACACTAAGGTACACAAAGGGAAGCCCAAGATTCTTGTCACTATTCTGAGTTGACTGCCATCCCGCACAAGAGGAGTAAAGGCTGATATGGGAACATCCGGAGAATTGATTCGCCTGATTAATTATGTCGATGACATTGTGACCACGCTGCGGCGCATCCATGCTTTTGTGCCTGGCATGGAAGGTGACGAAAGCAAACGCCTGGCAGAAAGCCTGCGGGCGGCGGGCACGAACCTGAACGCCATCGTCGCGCAGTTGGAGAAGGGAGCGAAGTAGTGGCGCAGGTCAACACCATCGCCGTCATTGGGGCGGGAACTATGGGCCGCGGTATTGCGCACGTGGCTGCGCTTGGCGGCTATCGCACGATTTTGGAAGACTTGCTTCCGAATGCGCTGCGGAAGGCGGAGACGGAAATCCGCACTAATCTCGACAAGGCGGTTGAGTTGGGGAAGGTTTCCGCCGTCGATGCCGCGGCGGCGTTTGGGCGTCTGGAGTATGCCGGCGGCGTTGAAGAGGCGGCGCGCGAGGCTGATCTGGTGATTGAGGCGGTGCCGGAGGAGATGGAGTCGAAGATTGAAATCTTCACGCTCCTCGACAAGATTTGCCGTCCGGGAACGATTTTGGCTTCGAATACCTCGTCGCTTAGCGTGACCGAGATTGCGAGTGTGACCTATCGCGCGAAGAAATGCATCGGCATGCACTTCTTCAATCCCGTACACAAGATGAAGCTGCTCGAAGTGGTGCGGGCGTTGGAGACGGACGAAGACACGCTGACCACGGCTGCCGAGGTTGGACGGCGCATGGGGAAAGAAGTGGTGGTGATCAAAGAATCGCCTGGCTTCATCACCAGCCGCATCAACGCCATGATCGGCAATGAGGCTTTTCATATGCTGGCGGAAGGCATTGCGTCGGCGGCAGATATCGATAAAGCCTTAAAGTTAGGCTTGAACCATCCCATGGGGCCGTTTGAGCTGGTAGATCTGGTCGGGCTGGATACGCGGCTGTCGATTCTCGAGTACCTGCACAAGTCGCTGGGAGAGAAATACCGGCCTGCACCAATCCTGGTGCAGTATGTGAAAGCTGGGCGGCTGGGGCGAAAAGCCGGGCGTGGGGTGTATGAGTATCCCGAGCAAAAGGCTGAGAAACCGGTCGCCAAAGCGGGCGATTAGCGGCGGTAGGAGAAGGCTAATGTCGAGTCTGAAAGAATTCCAATGCGAGATTTGCGGAATTGTCAGTAAGGATCCGATCCGTTGGTTTGTGATTGAGTGTGGAGATCAGACGCTCGCGGTGGTCAAGTGGGATCTGAATGCCGCCAATAACGCCACTGCCCGGCATTTCTGCGGCGAGGCGCATGCGCAAGTGTATATCAGCCGTTGGTTTGAATCCGTATGCGGGCCGCCTAAGGCCGTGTTCAAGGCTTCCTAGGTCAAAGAAAACCTCCGTCCATGTCTTCCCAAGGGCTGGAAGACATGGACGGAGCACCCACCTGAGAAAGAGTGCCCACTCCAGATAGAGAAGATCAGTTCTTGTTAATGTCCTGCCTGGCCTCGAGCTTCTTGATCAGCGGTTCAATGAAGATTTTCTGATTGTCAGGCGCGCCTGCCAAAGAAAGCCGGACTTCCTTCAGAGCATTGGGAAAGTCACCCTGGGCGGAATAGATTCTGGCGTTGCCATCGTGCACCAGCCAATCGTTGGGATCTTTCTTGGCGGCTTGCCGGAAGTAGTTGAACGCTTCGTCCTGTTTCTTTTGCCCTTGCAGCTGGCGGCCGTAGGCATACAGTTGACCGGCCGTAGCTCGGGCGAGGGCTTCTTTTTTTGCAGCTTCGGCGTCGTCTTTTCGCCCCATGGCCTCCAGAATCTGAGACTTGGTCAGAAAGTTATCAAAGCGAGGCTCGGTGCCGATGGAAGTCTCTTCGTATTTCAAGGCTTCATCCAGGTCGTATTTTTCGCCGAGCAGGTAGGTGGCGGCATCGTCCCAGCCTTCCCAGGTGTATTGCGCCAATCCCTGGAGTTGGTTGTGCAGGCTGGCTTGGACAGTGTCATGAACGTTGACGGCGACAGTGAAAGGGACCGCCACCTTTTCCCAGGCAAGTGTAGCTACGGCAGAATCTGCCTGCACCTCACCGAAATCGTACGTCAGGGCTTCATGGAAGTCCGCGGGCTGTGGTTTCACAGTGACGCGTAATGCGTCGTCGGCTTGCTTGTAGGTGAAGCTGCCCCAGGCCGTGTGGATGTTGGAGAAGATGACCGTCCACTCGTTTTGGGTGGGAATCATGTGCAGACCGTAAACTCCCTTGGCCAAGGGTTTCCCGTTGATGGTCACGTTGTCGGTGAACTTGATGGTCGTGTTCTCATTGGCTCCGGCGCGCCACACTTCACCATAAGGCACCAGTTTTCCCCAGATTTCGCGCTTCTTAACCAAGGGGCGAGAGTAGTTGATAGTGACGTCAGTGATGCCGACGCGCTGTGTGACAACGGCGTGCTGGCTGGGCCGCGGCAGGTCCAGCACGGCCGACTGCGCGTAGGCGGACACTCCAAACGCCAGAACAAGAACCACGATGAATCCTGCAACCGACTTCTTAAACATGGAACGAACCTCCGCTTCTGAATTGTTGTCCTGAAAAACTCCGGTTTTGGCTGAGAAACGACGGTTTAGACGGGAAGACAAATGTCTGGATAGCGAGTTGTAAAAACCTGCTGGGAGCTATCTTTGCGTGAAGATGGCCGTCTAAGTGATTGAAACGCATCCATTGCGGGAACTTTGTCGTCGATGACTGCGTACTACCAGCAGGGGGCACAGGTGAGACGCGTGCGCCTGCAAGACAATAAATGGGAACTCTGATCGATATAGTCCGCCAGTCGCTGGCCACGTTATGGGCGCACAAGTTGCGTTCGTTTCTGACCATGTTCGGGATCGCCTGGGGGGTGGGCTCGTTGTTGCTTCTGGTAGGACTCGGGGAAGGTTTCCGCAGCGGGCAGACAAAGCAATTGGCCAACCTGGGTCAGGACATCATGTTCATTTTTCCAGGGCGGATTCCTGCGGTGGCGGGCAACCTGCAATCCGGGCAGACTTATCATTTCACCTACGATGATTATGTAGCGATCCGTGATGAGGCCCGCACGCTGAAAGTAGTCTCCCCGGTGATCAATCGCGAGGACATTCGTGCAGTCAGCGATTATGGCTCGACCAATGGGCAAGTATTCGGTGTGGCGCCTGTCTATAACGAGATCCGGAACATCCCCATCGGAACGGGGCGCTGGCTGAACGACGAAGACAATACGCAGCATCGGCGGGTTGCCGTGGTGGGATGGGAGCTGCTGAAGAACGTCTATCCCGGCCGTCCGGCGGTCGGAGCTACCCTGCTGCTGAACCAAGTCCGGTTCGATGTGATCGGGGTGCTGGCAAAAGTAGGACAAGACGGCAACAACGGGACCAACGCTCGCATCTTCGTTCCACTGGAAACCATGCGCGATCTGTTTCCGCTGAAGGGTGACAACGTTGAGAACGCAGTGTCGTTCATCAACTACCGGCCACTGGACAAGGCCCAGCACCTGCGGTCGAAAGAGGAAGTGCATCAGATTATTGCCCGGCGCCACCGTTTTGATCCCAAGCTGGAAGACGCGTTTGAAGATTGGGACACGATTGAGAATTCGCAGCGGGTGGCCAGGATTTTCGATGCCATGGATTATTTCTTAGGAGTTGTGGGTTTCGTGACTTTAGGGCTTGGAGCAATCGGCATTATCAACATCATGTTGGTCTCGGTTACGGAGCGGACGCGGGAAATCGGTTTGCGTAAGGCTCTGGGCGCGACCCATCGCAATATTCTGACGCAGTTCTTCATTGAAGGCATGTTTCTGACGATGTTCAGCGGCGGGATCGGGCTGCTGCTAGCGGGGGGATTCATGACTCTGCTGGGACAGCTTCCGTCGCCGGAGGGATTTGACACGCCGCGGATTGTCCCGATGTCAGCACTGTCGGCCATCCTTTCGCTGGCGATTGCGGGAATCACCGCGGGTCTCTATCCCGCGCGTAAGGCGGCCCACATGGTCCCGGTGGAAGCACTGAGGCAGGAGTAATCATGATTCGTGACCTGGGAAGGCAGGCTTACAGCGCGCTGCGATTCAACAAACGCCGCAGTGTACTTACTATGCTGGGCATGGCTTGGGGAATCGCCACCGTGGTTTTGTTGCTGGCCTACGGATCTGGTTTTGAAAATGGGTTGATGGCTGCGTTCCGGTCCTTTGGCACGAATCTGGTGTTTGTGTTTCCCGGACGCACATCGCTCCAGGCCGGTGGCACCAAGGCGGGCAGCGAAGTCAAACTGACCATCAACGACCTGGAATCCATCCGTACCGAAGTGCCTTTTCTCAAGCGGCTTTCGCCAGAGGCATTCAAACAATGTGCGGTCGCGTACGGAACGCGAAGCTCAAACTACGCGGTGAGCGGTGTGTATGCGATTTATCCGCGGATGCGGCGCATGGAGTTTGCCGAAGGTAGTGCGTTCAGCGAAGCGGACGATTACACACACACTCGCGTGGCGTTCGTCGGCGCGGACTTAAAGAAGAAATTATTCTCCGGCCAGAATGCCATTGGAGAGAGTATTCGCGTGGACGGCATTTCCTACCAGATTGTAGGGGTGCTCAAACATGTGATCAACAACAGCGACGACAATCTCAACGAACACGTGTACGTCCCCTACAGCGCAATGAACGATCTGATGAACACCTACTATCTCAACTCCATCGTGATGGAGTACGAGGGCGACCACTTGAAGGTGGTCGAGGCCATCCGCCATTCCATGGCGTTTCATCACGAGTTCGATCCCAAGGACAAGCGTGCCGTTTTTGTTTTTGATGTGTTCTCGGATCTGGCTGACCTGGAAGTCATCACCACCGGCATCAAAGTTCTGCTGGGCTTTATCGGATTACTGACGCTGGGTATCGGCGGAGTTGGGCTGATGAACATAATGCTGGTCGCCGTGACACAGCGGACGCGCGAGATCGGTGTAGAAAAAGCGCTGGGTGCGCGGAGATGGCACATCCTATTCCAGTTCTTAGCAGAGGCCTTGGTAATTACGGCGCTCGGCGGACTCCTGGGAGTGGCGTTTGCCTATTTAGTTTCCTGGTCGGTGGGCTCTCTGACGCTGTGGAGCGCGTTTGAAGAAAATGCCAGCGAGGGCGATATTCACTTGATCATCAACTCGGCTACGCTGATCTGGGCCACGGCGATTCTGAGCCTGGTGGGAATTGTCAGTGGAATGCTGCCGGCGGTGAAGGCGGCGAGGCTGGATCCGATTGAGGCATTGCGGTACGAGTGAAATCGGACCTGGCTAAGAAGTGTTATTGTTGGTTGCTCTGGTTCGCTAATCTGTCGTGATGCTCAATTGTTTCCTCAAAGGACAAACTATGATCAGGCGTGGGGCTTTTAACTTTGCAATCTTCTTGCTGACGGTCTGTAGCGTTAATTCGACGATGCTGGCCCAGACTGCGAGCGGTGGTTCGGAAAAGAAGCCTGAGCTTCTGAGTGGTCTCGACAAGCGTTTCATCGATACCGGCGCCGATCCCTGTGTTGATTTTTTCAAATACGCCTGTGGGAACTTTACAAAGTATTATCCGATTCCCAGTGATCGCTCTGGCTTTGGAACTGGCGCGCTGGTCGCCGAGCGCAATGAGTATATTTTGCACACCATGCTGGAAAAAGCAGCGGCCGGCGGTGCCGAGCGAACGCCCAACGAACAGAAAATTGGCGACTACTACGCCTCTTGCCTGGATGTAGACGCGATTAACAAGAAAGGTCTGGGGCCGTTACAGCCGGAACTGGATCGGATCGCCGCCATCAAGGACAAGAGTGAGCTGACCTCGTTACTGGCGCACTTCCAGTTGATCAATGCGAATGCGTTTCTGGGGTTCGGCGAGCAACAAGACTTCAAAGACGCGACCAAGCAGATTGCGCTAGTGGACCAGGGCGGCCTTGGCCTGCCGGAGCGGGACTATTACTTTCGTACAGGTGACGCCCCGGAAAAGACCCGCAATGAGTATGTGCAACATATCGTGAACGTGCTCAAACTAATGGGGGAGCCGGAAAGCACAGCAACGAGCGACGCCCAGAGCATTGTGCAATTGGAGACTGCGCTGGCAAAGGTCTCGATGGACATTACGACGCAGCGTGATCCGAACAAGGTTTACCACATGATGCAGGTGTCTGAATTGGAGAAGCTGACTCCTAATCTCGATTGGCCCAAATTCTTTGCGGAAGGTGGGGCGCCGGGGATTACGCAGGTGAATGTAACCAATCCTGAGTTTTTCAAGGGGCTCAGCGTGCTGCTGGATACCACTGAAATGGGCGTGATCAAGGCCTACCTGCGGTGGCAACTAATCAACGGAGTGCCAAGCGTCGTATTGCCTACAGCTTTCGACGATGAGTATTTCGATTTCTTTGGACGCAAACTCAGAGGGCAGCCAGAGCAGCGTGCGCGTTGGAAGCGTTGCGTCCAAACCACGGACGGAGCACTGGGAGAGGCCCTGGGACAGGTCTATGTGGCACAGGAATTTGCTTCTTCCAGTAAGGAAGCCACCGTGCAGATGGTCAGAGACATCGAATCGGCCATGAACCGGGACATCGACACGCTGGATTGGATGAGTGCGGAAACCAAGGTCCGAGCCAAGGCAAAGCTGCACGCTGTCGCCGACAAGATTGGATATCCCAACCATTGGCGTGACTATTCGAAACTGGTAATCAAGCGCGATGACGCGTTCGGCAATGTGCAGCGCGGAATCATGTTTGAGAACCTCCGGCAAATCGCGAAGATCGGCAAGCCAGTCGATCGTGGAGAATGGGGCATGAGTCCGCCCACGGTGGATGCGTACTACAACCCGAGCATGAACGACATCAACTTTCCCGCGGGTATTTTGCAGCCGCCGCTTTTTGATCCGAAGGCCACGGATGCAGAGAACTATGGCCACATTGGCGGCGTCGTCGGTCACGAACTGACTCACGGCTTCGACGACCAGGGGCGTCAGTTCGACGGCAACGGTAATTTGTCAGACTGGTGGACTCCCGAGGATGGAAAGAAGTTCGACGAAAAAGCCGATTGCACGGTGAAGGAGTACGGAAACTTTGTTGTGGTGGACGATGTGAAGGTGAACGGCAAGCTGACGCTGGGAGAAAACACGGCAGACAATGGCGGGTTACGCCTGGCTTTCATGGCGTTTCTTGAGGATGCCAAACGAAAGAACATTGATGTGAAAGAAAAACAGGACGACTATACGCCGATTCAGCAGTTCTTCCTCGGCCATGGGCAGACCTGGTGCGGGGACACACGGCCGGAGCAGTTGAGATTGCAGGTGCAGACCGATCCGCATTCACCGCGGCAATTTCGAGTGAACGGCGTGGTCGAGAATATGCCGGAGTTTGGCGAGGCTTTCGGATGCAAGACTGGCCAGCCTATGATGCCGCAGAACGTTTGCCGGGTGTGGTGATCCAGCGGGGCGCGCGAGAGCGTGGTCGAGTCCGGGAATGCTTCCGCCTCACTTGTGCCGCGGTTGCTATCCCAGCAGCTCTTTGACAATCGCCTGCACGTGAATTTGAGTGGTGTCCAGGAAAGGAACTACTGGCTTGGCCGTGCCTCGTAAGATCAAAGGCAGTTCGGTTCCGGCCAGGATGACTCCTTCGATGTAGTCGCGTTCTTTCATGCAATTGACGATATCCAGCAACCGCTGCCGGGTCTCCGGTAGAAATATGCCCTTCACCAACTCCGCAAAGTATTTCTCGTGAATGTAGGCTTGTTCCTCGGGATCGGGTGCGACCAGCTGGATGCCTTCCCGCGAAAAGACGTCGGGATAAAATCGACCTTGCATGGTGAAGCGCGTGCCCAATAGACCCAGCTTGGTGAGGCCCATGGCTTTAGCGGCGCCGCAGGTGGCTTCTACGATGCTGATTAGCGGAATTGGCGACTGCTGGCGCAGTTGATCGAAGACCATATGAGGGGTATTGGCGGAGAGCACTCCGAAATGTGCGCCCGCCGCCGAAAGCCGGTGCAGTTCGGTGGTCAGGTAGGTGACGATTGCATCTATTTGATTGTTTTCGAACATCTCCCGGGCCTTGTCCAGGTCGATACTGTTGATGATGATGGAAGGGTTGCTGCGGTCGGTCCGTTGCTCGCAATAGGCGGCGAGGATCGCGCGATAGTAATCGATGGTTGACTCTGGGCCGATGCCTCCAATGATGCCGACGGTTTTCATAGATGTTTCAAACCACTACTTCAGCATAGTCTACCGAAAATCCCTCTTTTGTCCTCTGTGTTCGCTGCGGTCAATTGACTGGTACTGGTTCCGTTAGAATCATCTTGTGCCACAGTCTTCCGACACACGCCTCGACCGTGTACTCAAGCAGTTGCGGCTCTACGAGCATCCTCTGCTCGACTTTTCCGCCCGCGGCAAGGGGGAGGGGGTCGAGGTCGTCATCAGGTTCAAGAATCCCGACATTCCAGTGCATACCTATTATTTCGAGCTTCATCCTCGTGATTTGGACCATCCTCAGTTTGAATGGACATTTCAACGTCAGCTCTTTGACTGCCTGCACGACTACCTGATTGAAATGTTTACGCGCACGCCTCAGAACCGAAACGAACGCCAGCAGGACGGCTTGTGAGCCTGCGCGAGAAGATTACTCGTGAGACTCGCGCGGCTGGAGCCATACCGTTTTCGCGATACATGGAGATGTGCCTGTATGACCAGGAATACGGTTACTATTCACGAAACGTAGAGCAGTTTGGCAAGGCCGGCGATTTCTACACATCGAGTGATGTGCATGCGGTGTTCGGGCGGCTGTTGGCGCGTCAGTTTGAAGAGATGTGGCGGGTGTTGGGATCGCCGGGGAGGGTTGAGGTTCTGGAGCTTGGCCCGGGCAGGGGATTGTTCGCACGCGATGTGCTGGATTGGTCGGAGAAGAAATTTCCTGAGTTCTTTCAGGCGCTGCAATATTCCTTATGGGAGCGGTCGGCCGTATTACAGGAGAGGCTGAAGACGAGCTTGGAGCGGCATTTCGCAAGCGGCAGAGTTTCATTCTCTCGGCGGCTGAAGCTCTACTGTTCTGGCGACCTCTCCGCCGCGGCTGAAGCCGTGCCATCCCAGGGGCCGGTCCTTGTTTTCGCCAATGAATTCTTTGATGCCTTGCCGGTTGAAGTCGTGAGTGCAAAGGGCGAACTGCGAATCACGGAGAAGGATGGACGCTTTGTCGAAACCTGGGTCCGGGCGTCCGCGGAGAACCTCGAATATCTTGATTGCTACAGCGTTCGTCCCGAAGGGCAAGAACGGGTCGAGACCGCCCGCGCCGCTCAGAGCTATATGACGGAGGTGGCTGCGAGTATCGAGCGCGGTTTTCTGATCGTTATCGACTACGGCTATGCGCACGCCGAACAACTTGCCGGGCGCCATCGCGGCACAGTCACGGCTTACCGCCGGCATTCTGTTTCCGGCAACCCTTATGAGGCACCGGGGCAGCAAGACATCACCGCTCACGTGAATTTTAGCGCACTGGCCGCTGCCGCCGAGCAGCAAGGCATGAAAGTACAACCGTTGCTGACGCAATCCCAATTCCTGATGGGGATTGGCGAGTCTACGCAATTTGCCGATGCCTTCGAAGATTGCCGGTTGCCGCCGGAGCACGCCAAGGTCGCTTTGCAACTGAAACATCTGGTGACCCCTGCTGGCATGGGTGAAAGCTTTCAGGTCCTGGTCGCGAGTAAGGGAGTACCGGGAGAGCAGGCCGCAAGCCTCAAGGGGCTGTCTTTTGGGCGTCTCAATAAGAAATAGTTCTCCACGCTATAGAAATCTTTCATAGACAATCATGATCCCGCGACAGTCGCGTAGTCATCTATACGCCATGCGAGCTGAAGCCCGTCCGGCATCGTGGAAGATCCTGCTGGCTTTCGCGATCATTTATCTCGTTTGGGGATCGACATTTCTGGCGATCCGCGTCGGCGTGCACGAGGTGCCGCCATTTCTCCTGGCTGGACTGCGTTTTTTCCTGGCTGGACTGTTTCTCTATGGCTGGATGCGAGTGAAAGGCGCCACACCTCCCAGCAGGCGCGAGTGGGCTGGCATTGTTCTGCAAGGGACACTGATTTTCCTGGTCGATTACGGCTGCGTGTTCTGGGCAGAGCAGCGGGTGTCTTCCGGGATAACGGCGGTAGTCCTGGCCACGATCGCGATATTCATCACTCTGCTGGAAATTGCCATCCTGCAGACTCAACGACTGACCGTGCGCCTCGGCCTCGCGTTGCTGGCCGGCCTGTGCGGGGTTGCGGTGCTGATGAATCGGTCGTTATCGTTCGGGGAGGCTCCGATTGACCGTGCTGGCGCGCTGGCGTTGCTGGTGGCGTCGGTTTGTTGGTCGGTGGCCACAATATTGACCCGCCGATTGGCCTTACCTGCGTCGAAACCCTTGAGCTCAGGGGCGCAGATGTTAGTGGGCGGCGTCCAGTTGCTGGTTCTGGCGGCGTTGACCGGCGAGTTTAGCGGCTTCCACATCCAGGCAGTTTCCTGGACAGCGTGGCTCGCGTTGCTCTATCTCATCGTTGCGGGATCGATCATAGCGTTTACGGCCTATATCTGGTTGTTGCACTACGAGTCGCCCATGAAGGTGGGGACTTACGCATACGTGAATCCGGTTGTCGCGGTTCTAGTGGGATATTTCTTTGGCGGTGAGAGCATCGGCCCCCGAACCGTGTTCGGGACGATTTTGGTGCTGGTGAGCGTGATCGCGATTTCGACCATGCCGAAGAGTGTGGCGAGGCCTGCTGTGGAGTTGGCGGAGGCGAGGGCGGAGTGAGGAGTCCGGCTAGCTGCGGATACTCAGGAGGACTCCGATGTAGGCGCGGACCTTGCTTAGCAGTGCCAGCTCAGCTTTGGAGTGAAATGCTGCATCACGTACCCTCCAGTCCAGGCTCTTCAGATGATCTACCAGTACTGAGCCTTCGACCTTATCGACAACAACGGGCAGTGCAAACGGATATGGTTTCCGCTTGCTGGTGAGGGGACAGACCACAACCAATTCGCTGGCACGATTGTAGGCCTGATCGGTCAGTACCAGTGCAGGGCGGCGTTTGGCCTGCTCGCGGCCGGTTTGGGTATCCAAGTTTAGCCACGCGATATCGCCAGCCTCAGGGACGTAGGGAGCTACCATTCAACAATCTCCTTCCTTACGTCGGGTCCCCAATCAGTTTCCCCGTGACGGTTCTCGGGGGTGATTTTCGCCACCAACTCTTTCAGGGTTGGAATCTTCTCGGTTCGAAGCAGTTCGATACGATTCTTCGCTGCCTTGATCAGGACTGCGTCGCCTTCCCGCATGCGGGCTTCTTCAGCCACGGCTTTTGGTATCCGTACCGCGAGGCTGTTGCCCCACTTGACTACCTGCGCTTTTGGCACATATCTCCCGATGTAGATACATGGTATACACCTTGTGGATACCATGTGTACATATGGCGGGAAGCCTGGGGGCATCCCGGGATGACGTCAGCGAGCTGGAGACCTATGGCCTCGTCATCTTCTCCGGCTTCATCAACTGATCGAACTCCTCGGCGTTCAGGTATCCCAGTTTTAGTGCGGCTTCGCGCAGGCTGCTGTGGTCAACGTGAGCGGTGTGGGCGATCTGCGCGGCTTTGTCGTAGCCAACTTTCGGGGCGAGAGCGGTCACCAGCATAAGCGAATTCTTTACGTACCAGTCGACCTTTGCTTTATCAACCTCAATGCCCTTGATCATGTATTCGACGTAGCCGTGGCAGGCGTCGGTGATGAGCGTGACCGAATGCAGGAAGTTGTAAATGATGACCGGCTTGAACACGTTGAGCTCGAAGTTTCCCTGGGAGCCGGCGAATCCGACCGCGGCCGTAGCGCCGTGCACCTGCACGCAGACCATGGTCATGGCTTCGCACTGCGTGGGATTGACTTTGCCGGGCATGATGGAAGAGCCGGGTTCGTTTTCCGGAATGGAGATTTCGCCCAAGCCGCAGCGCGGGCCGGAAGCCAGCCAGCGAATGTCGTTCGAAATCTTCATGAATGACGCAGCCAGGGTTTCCATCGCTCCTTGCGCGAATACGATTTCATCGTGGGCTGAAAGTGCGGCGAACTTGTTGCCATGGGAGCGGAAGGGAAGTCCGGTGAGTTCGGCAATCTTCTTGGCAGCGCGTTCGGCAAATTCCGGATGCGCGTTCAGTCCGGTACCGACGGCTGTGCCACCGATTGCCAAATCGTATAGCCCTCCCAGCACCTGCTCTAAGCGCTGAATGTCGCGATCCAGCAAAGCGGCCCAGCCACCGAATTCCTGGCCGAAAGTCAGGGGAACGGCATCCTGCAAATGTGTACGGCCGATCTTTACAATGTCGTGAAATTCTTTCGCCTTAGCGGCAATTGCGTCGTGAACGCTCTTGACTGCAGGAATGAGCGCATTTTTCACACGCACCGCTGCGGCAATGTGCATGGCCGCGGGGAACGTATCGTTCGATGACTGTGACATGTTGACGTCATCGTTGGGATGGATCGGCTTTTTCGATCCCATCTCACCGCCAGCCAGTTCGATGGCGCGGTTGGAGATGACTTCGTTGACGTTCATGTTTGTCTGAGTGCCGCTGCCGGTCTGCCAGATGCGGAGAGGGAACTGGTCGTTGAGTTTGCCGGAGATGACTTCGTCGGCGGCCTGCACGATGAGTTTCGCCTTCTCGGCGGGCAGTTTGCCGAGGTCCTGGTTTACGAGAGCACAGGCCTTTTTCAGGACGCCGAAGGCGCGGATAAGTTCGGGTGGCATGGTGTCGCGGCCAATGTTGAAGTGCAGCATCGAGCGTTGGGTTTGGGCGCCCCAGTAAACGCTGGAGGGAACTTCGATCTTTCCCATGCTGTCGGATTCGGTCCGAGTGCGAGCGGCGGTTTTAGAGGAAACGGACATTCGTATTCCCACGGTCAGAGTTGTGAACAAAGGATTATAGCGCGTTGAACTCAGCCGACGAGGAAGTTGGCGCGTGCTAGAATCGGTAGCTCAAAACAGTGGGGCGATTTTCTGCGCATGATCTGCTTTCCGCCTCAGGATTCACACCTTGCCTACAAAACAAATCTCCGATGCGGTGCAGATTCCCGACACACTGCCGCGGGCGCAGTTCAACGCGCACTCGGGTTCACGAGTGGATGTGCTGGTGATCGGCGCCGGACCCACCGGCCTGGCTTGCGGAATCGAAGCGCAGCGCGCCGGATTCAAAGCGGTGGTCATCGACAAAGGCTGCCTGGTCAATTCGATTTTCAACTATCCCGCCAACATGACTTTCTTCACCACACCGGAGCTGCTTGAAATTGGTGACCTGCCGTTCACAACTGCCCACCAGAAGCCTACGCGGGAGGAGGCGTTGGAATATTACCGCAAGGTGGCCGAGCACTATCGGCTGCCAGTAGCGCAGTATCAGTGGGTGAAAACCGTGAATGGGAAGGATGGCGACTTTCACGTCACTACCAGCGATCGGCTTGGCCGAATCTTCGATCATCAGACTCGTAAGATCGTTGTAGCCACCGGCTATTACGATATGGCCAACCAGCTCAACATTCCCGGCGAGGAGTTGCCCAAGGTCTTTCATTACTACAAGGAGCCGCATCCGTTTTTTGATTTAGATGTGCTGGTGATTGGCGGTAAGAACTCGGCGGCGATTTCGGCGCTCGATCTGTGGCGGCACGGGGCGCGGGTGACAATGGTGCATCGCGGGCCGAAGTTGCACACGCATGTGAAGTATTGGATTTTGCCTGACATTGAAAACCGCATCAAGGCCGGCGAGGTGAAAGCCTATTTCAACTCGACAGTACAGGAAATCGCAGCTGATTGCGTTGTTGTTCGTACCCCTGAAGGTATCGTTCGATTGGCAAACGACTTTGTGTTCGCTCTGACGGGCTACCATCCGGATTATGATTTTCTGCGCTCGATGGGGATTGAGCTTTCGACGGACCAGTGCCGTCCAGTGTGCGACCCGGAGACTCTGGAAAGCAATGTGCCGGGAATTTATGTGGCCGGTGTGATTGTGGCGGGCTCGCGAACCAATGAAATATTTATTGAGAACGGGCGCTTTCACGGGCAGCAGATTGCGCGCGACTTGAAGAAGAAGCTGGGGGAAGGCAGCTAGATTTCAGGGCCTGCGGGCGAGGACGCCGGCAGGACAGCGGCGCTACTTGGCGTTCTTCAGGTGAGGCTGACGGCTTCTTCTCCTAGTTGTTGATTGATCAGGCGCGCGATTAACGGCTTCAGGTTTTCTTCGGTTTTGCCCAAGACAAAATCTCGTTTGGCTTCTGACCAGTCGAGCTTGAAACTGGTCGCCAGGGCCGAAATCCATATCTGCTTTACCGGGGCGTTGGGGGAAATGACGAAGCGAGTGCCGTCTTCAAAGGAAACCTGCAATGCTCCGGACTGGTCTTCAACCTCAATCTCGGCGGATTCTTCGGCGGCAATCAAGCTCTGCTTGAGCGAACTCAGGGCGGCGTCGGCGTGGTTGCGAAAGGCGATTTCATCGAGCATGAGGTGATTATAGTCGTCGGTCGTCGGTCTTTGGTCGTTGGCCACGCCGGTCGTTCGCGATCAGGCCTGCTACCTACGACCAACAGCCAACGACCTCTACTTCAGCAAATACTCCTTCACGAACATCACAGTGGCATAGAACTGATAGTCCTGATTCTTCTTTTTGGCGAAGCCGTGGCCTTCGTCTTTGGCCATCAACCACCATACCGGCGTGCCATTCTGGCGAACTACGTTGACCATCTGCTGCGATTCGCTCACCGGCACGCGCGGGTCGTTTTTGCCCGCGATCACGAACAGGGGTTTGGTGATGTTCTTGGCTTTGTTTGCTGGCGCGATGCGTTCCAGAAATTCACGCATCTTGGGGTCACGCTCGTCTCCATACTCCACCCGGCGCAGATCCTGGCGATATCCAGACGTGTGTTCGAGAAAGGTGACCAGGTTTGACGGGCCGACGACATCGACCGAGCAGCAGATACGGTCGTTGTAGTTGGTTGCGACCGCCAGGGTCATGAAACCGCCGTAGCTGCCGCCAGTAATCAACACACGGCTGGAATCGAGATCAGGCTGGGTCTGGATCCAGTCGAGCAACGTGTTGATGTCCTGGTATGAGCCTTCGCGGAGGACGCCATTGTCGAGAGCGAGAAAAGTCTTCCCGTAGCCGGTCGAACCGCGGACATTGGGAGCGATCATGGCGACGCCGAGCTCGTCGAGGTAGTAGTTCCAGCGTCCGGCAAATCCTGGGCGAAATTGGCCTTCGGGACCTCCATGGATGTTGATGATCACCGGACGCTTGCCGGTGTACTTTGCGGGTGGACGATACAGGAATCCGCTGATGGCTCGGCCATCCCATGATTTCCAGCGAATGAGATCTGGTTCGGGGAAGTTGGCGGTGTTCAACCCGCCGGTCTCACTGAAGGTCCAGCGCTCAACTTTGCCGGTCTGTACGTCGAGGGAGTACACGTCGGAACTGGAACGGGCAGAAGAAATGCTGAAACCCAAATCACGGTTGTTCTTATGCCAGGCGATGCCCGAGATCAGTCCCTTGGGCAGGCTGGGCACCGGCTTTTCTTTTCGAGTCCTGGTATCGAGGAGATGCAGTACGCCGAAGCCATCTTCATTGGTCACGAAGGCGATGGTGCGGCCGTCGTGGGACAGATCAAACTCGTCGACGTCCCACGGAATGTTGCTGGTGAGATAGGTGTGCTGCTTGCTCGCCAGGTCAATGTAGGTCAGGCGGAGAAACTCGGAGTCCTTGTCGGTAGTGACGTAAACGCCTTTGCCATCCTTGCTGAAACGGCCACCGCTATAGGAAATCTTTACATCGCCCTTGGGCGTGAGTAGAGTCTTCTCGCCGCTGCTGGCGTCGATAATCCAGACGTAGCTTTCGTTGGCTGAGATACCCTCGTTCGCCAGAACTTTTTGTGCGTCGGGAGACCAATCGAGCGGTGACCAGCCTCCGCCCTGTAACTGCGCCAGCAAGCGATCGCTCTTGGGATCAGCGGGATTGACGACGTAGAGGTCGACGTCATTGCCGGTGCGGCGTGTGGATCCGTAAACGACCTTATCGCCGGTGTAGGACCAGATGGGATCAGTGTTGCGCGACTTGCCGTCGGTTAACAGGGTCGCGTCGCCGGTAGCGACATCGTAACGGTAGAGCTGGAAGAACTCGCCTCCTCCGACGTCTTTAGAGAAAACGAAAGAGTCGTCGCTGGTCGGCGGATACTGCGCGGTCGCCACCCGATCCGCATAGAAAGTGAGTTGCGTGCGAGCGCCCCCGGGCATCCGTACAAGGTGTACCTGATTGGTATCGGCGAAGCGTGTGGAAATCAGCATTTCCCGTTTGACTGGATCCCAGCTCTCGAGGGAAGCCCCGCGGAAGTTGGTATAGCGCTCGACAGTGTCGACGAGAGAGGAGGGGATCTTGGGGATGCCTTCGGCTACGAGATTTTCGTTGGGAGCGATTTCGTCGCTTTGAGAGAAGGCAAGGACGCTTATAACTAGAATGGCCGCCAGACGCAGAACTTTCATTGATGAACTCCTGTGCATAACAGACGGGCGTGTCAGGCTAATGTTAGCGGTTAGCAATGCTTGGCAAGATTAGGCCGTGTGGTGGAACGAAGTCAACTGGATGGCAAGAGGCTGGTTTTGCCGATCTGAGGTGCGGCGGGTACATTATCTTTTCGTTCACATTTATCTATTTTTGAAATATGGAGCCGCAACCGGAGCGTCAGATTACGTCGATTTCGTTGTCGGCATATCTACGCCTGGTTCGCCGCAACCGCAATTTCCGTCGCTTGTGGTCGGCGCAGATCGTCAGCGAGATTGGCGATTGGTTCTATACCCTCGCCATCTATAGCCTGCTGCTGCAACTGACAGGCAAAGCAAGCTCGGTTGCGCTGGCCCTGGTGCTGCAAGTGTTGCCGCAGACTTTCATTGGGCCGGTTGCGGGCGTGGTGAACGATCGTATCCGCCGCAAACGCGTGATGATCGCCGCCGATCTGGCGCGTATGGTCATCGTTTTCCTGATGCTTTTCGTCCGTTCACGGTCGATGGTCTGGATGGTCTATCCGCTGTTGTTTGTGGAGACACTGATGGCGGCCTTCTTCGAGCCTGCGCGCAGTTCGGTGATTCCCAACATCACCGAGCGCGAAGATGTGATCCTGGCAAACACGCTGTCTTCCGCTACATGGTCTGTGAACCTGCTGGTAGGAGCATCGATCGGCGGAGTGGTGGCGGCGCTGCTGGGACGGGACGCTGTTTTCATCCTGAATGCCTTATCGTTCCTGGCTTCGGCGATGCTCATCCGCGGTATGACGTTCGCGGAACCTCATGCCGCATCGGCCTTGCCTTTGCGCGCCCGCGATCTCTGGGACCAGTCCCCGATTCTCGAGGGCGTGCGCTACGTGCGTGGCAACCGCCGCCTGTTGGTCACGATCTTCAGCAAGGCGGGTGAGTTGATGATCGGCCCCAGTTGGGTGCTTTTCACTGTGATGGGCCAGCGTTACTTTCCGGTGCATTGGCGTGGCATCGATCCGCAACGTGGAGGCATGCTGGGAATGAGTTTGCTGCTGGGAGCGCGCGGCCTGGGGGCTCTGGTCGGGCCGCTGGTTTCGGCGCGTTGGGCCGGGCATTCGCAGGAACGCCTGCGCCTCGGAATTTTACTCGGTTACCTGGTTGTAGGAGTTGGCTACGCAGCCTTGGGTCTATCAACTTCCGTCATGGTGGCGTGCTTCTGGGTAGTGCTGGCGCACTGCGGAGGTTCCACGATATGGGTATTCTCGACGACGCTTCTGCAACTCAACACTGAAGACCGGTTTCGCGGACGCGTGTTTGCCGCAGATCTGGGCATGAGCATGCTGACGATCGCCATCGGCGCGTATTTGTGCGGAGTGTTTCTTGATTGGGGCTATTCAGCCAAGACAGTCGCCATTGCGACTGGGATCGCCATGGTATTTCCTGCGCTGCTGTGGGGATGGGCGCAAAGGCCGTGGCGAGCGAGGGCATAGTGAATCTGCAGCCGAGGCCTTGTAAGCAACCTTCTACCCGGGGTATAACGTGTCGATTTTGGCCGCCATGATGAAGTCGCTCTCGGTCAACCCGTCGATTTTGTGGGTCCAGATGGTGATTTCAGCTTTGCCCCACTTCAGCAGAATATCGGGATGATGGCCTTGTTCTTCGGCGACGGCTCCGACTCGATTGACAAAATCCAGGGCCTGTTTGAAATCAGGAAAGGTGAAGGCGCGGGTGATGTGATGCTCATTGACCACGTTCCAATTGGGAAGCTGATGGCTGAGAGAATGGAGTTGTTCGCCCTTGAGTGGCGGCACACCTCCCTTGCACGGAACACAATTCTTGCTGGCTAGATCGGACATGGCGGGAACCCCTGCTCTAGGTTAGTCGAATGGTGTGATGACTGCCAAGGCCGAGGCAAGCAAGGTTCAGAGAGCGCCGTTCTCTCCACTAGGGTCGAGATGACCAGTTAATTGCGTCCAGCAGCCGAGGCATTCGCCAGCGGAACCGGTTTCATCGACTCGCTGCCGTTATCGAACCAGTTCTTAACCCGCCAAACGGCAATTCCGCTTAGGGCTACCAGACTCCACGGCAGAATCGGCGAAACCAGCATCCATTTGGCGCCGAAGCGAACAAGCAGGAGCCATGTCATCGTCAAGGCCAATCCAGTCCCGGCAGCGACGGCTCGACGTGGAAACTCCGCTTTGCGATCGGGTGAGACCACGGCTTGCACTGCCAATGCGAACGGCACACCCGTGACCAGATCGACAAAATAGTGTTCACCCGTTCCAAGGGTTGATACCACAGTCAAGGCAACATAAACGGCGAGAAAGACACGCAGGCTGCGCGACAGTCCCTTGGTATTCCAGTAGAGCAACACCGCCCAGGCCATGTGCAACGAGGGAATCGCGTTGCGGGGGATGGTGGAGTTTACCGGAACCACTTCCAGGAGCAGCCGGGGCAGAGATTTGTAGGGCAGCGACCGCCAGGGAAAGCTGTCCGCAAACACGTACACCGGTCCGGTGGCAGGAACGATGTTATAAAGCGCCCAGCCGCCCAGACCGGCAAGCAGGAACAATGCGATGATGTCCCATGACGGCCTCTCCGTTCCTTTCGGTAAGCGCAACGCGTAGACCAGTGCCATCACAAAGGGCAGGGATATGTACGTCAGCAGGCAAGCGACCCGCAACAAAGATGATGCCGCCATCGCTCTGCCCATCAGGAAACTGGGTTGAAATCCGAAGGAGCCGTCGAAAACATATAAATACAGGTCGAAGGTTTTCGCATAAAGCACGTTGGCCAGGCTTAACGCCCGTTGGGCCGAGAGGACAAAGAGCACCATCGCCACTCCCGGCGCCAAAACCGCATAGGTTCTTCGCCGGTCCGCCCCGGTTGACCAGAGCCAGCGGAGCCCAAGCATCAGGAAAGCTCCGAGGCCGAATAGTGACATCACGCCGGCACCGGTATTGATCCAGTTGTGCTCGTGAGGAAAGCGGACAACCAGCGCGAAACCCTGAGAAGCAACGATCCACGCGATCAATTCCTGAACGGGAGGCCAATTCCGCAGATAGAAGGCCATGCCTCCGGCTATAGCGAGCGGCAGATAAGGGACGGTAAGGTCAAGCGTTCGGGCCGCGAGGATGAAGAAAACGATCAACGCTGCGGTGGTTGAGATCGAAAGCAGTTTGCGCCCGGCACTCGAATACTTCCACGTTTCCCACGCCATAGGATGTTGTGATTATGCCGCAGGGAAGAGAGGAAGAGAGGTACGCTGTGATGGGCGGTGTGCCGTTAGTAACCGGGCCTCAAATCAGATTCTCTAGATCTCGCGCCCCGTGAATGACACGGAGGATGAGCAATTCGTTGTCGTGGAATCGATAGAAGACCAGATGCTTGGGAAACCCGGTGACCAGAACGCGCCGGACTTTGCCAAGTTCCTCTGCCTTGAACTTGCACAATATGCCGGCGCGAGGATTCTTAGCAATCGCAATAAGGCCGAGCGTACAGCTCGTTCCCACCTGTTCCTCAAGCGGCGACCTGCCTGTTCTTCATACCAGTCCGCTTGCTCCAGGATGTCATTGACAGCGGCATCGCTGAAGTGAGTCTTTTGTAACTTCACGCCCGCCGAGTCCGGTCACGTAAGGCGCCAACCAACCCTTTTCTACGGATCTCGGACACAGACAATTCGACCTTGGGACCTTTGGTCGCGGCGATCAAGTCTTGTTCGAGATTGTGCAGTCTTCGTTCCTTGTCCTGGCGGATCAGTTCGCGGACATACTCACTCGGAGTGCCCCAGTCGCCCGAAGCCACCTGTCCCTCGACATATTGTTTCAGGGCTTCGGGAAGAGAGATGTTCAAAGAAGTCATAGCCATACCGTCATATTATGACAGTTTATGACGACACTCAAGATTGCAGCCAAAACCCGAGGTCCCTGACGCCTGCCGGTCGAGGTAGTGCCTTCGAAATGTCCACCTGGATCATCGCTCAGAACGGTATGTCTTCATCGCTGATGGGCGATGAATTCGCTGACACTGGCTCTGCGTCCGGTGTGCGCTGATCGAAATTGTTGCCACCACCTGCCGCTGCGCCCCGCGCAGACTCGCCGCCGCCGGCGCCTTCGCCGCGTCCGCCCAGTAGAACCAGATCACTGGCGACAACTTCGGTCATGTATTTCTTCTGGTTGGTTTGCTTGTCGTCCCAGGAGCGGGTTTGCAGCCGGCCCTCGATGTACACCTTGCCGCCTTTTTTCAAATATTCACCGGCAATCTCGGCCAACCGCTGCCACAGCACCACATTGTGCCACTCGGTGCGGTCTTGCCATTCGCCGTTTTTGTCTTTGTAGCGCTCGTTGGTGGCCAGAGCTATTTTTGCCACTGGCGTGCCTTGCGGTGTGTACTTGACTTCAGGATCTTTACCAAGATTTCCGATGAGGATGACTTTATTGACGCTTTTGCCTGCCATGGGGGTGCTCCTTCCGCTCGTCTTTTTCTTTTGGAACCGGGTTGAAAGCGCCACTATAGCAGAAGTGTGGCGGTGGAGAATGTGATGGGTGAACATTAGCACTCAGCATTCAACAATCAGCATTCAGCCGCCAACCCCCGGTACTCTAGCTGGCAAATCTGCTTCGATTGGCTGAGTGCTGAAGGCTGAGTGCTGAATGCTATAATCAGCGCCATGGCTGCCGATACCAAGGCTGTGGGGATGGTTCCCGACGAACTCAAGTTTGAACCCCGTTCGAAGGGGATTGACACTCCCCGCAAGAAGAAACCAAAGGAGTTGGCAGTCATTACAGAGTGCTGCACGGGCTGCGCCGGCTCACCTGCCTGTGTTGAATATTGTCCCGTTGAAGACTGCATGTTCTGGGTGCCCGACGAAGACCACCCGCCGTTTGGCCGCATCCAGGTAGATCCCATCCTCTGCATCGGCTGCAAGAAGTGCGTCAGCAAAGGCCCCGACGGCTGCTTCCTCGACGGCTGCCCCTGGGACGCGATTGCGATGGTCGAAACCACCGACGTGGAGTTGGAAGTCGGAGTCATGCCGATCTAGCTTTCGGCCCTCAGCCCTGAACTCATGTACAGCACTTCCCGGACGGTTTGCATCCGTTTATGGGACGATCACGTTCTATACTGTGGCGATTGTCGTTTTCTGGCGGGAGGGTTCCATGCGAATCGTACTGGTGACGTATTGTCTTGTGGGGATGGCCTGGGCGCAGAGCGCTACCAGCACTGCTGCTAATCCAGTCTCGAATCCAGCCACCAGCGCACCTGTACCTGCTGTCGAGGCGCTGCTGATTCCTGCGGGGACAAAAGTGCCAGTGGCGCTCAAGCATGCCATCTCAACCAAAGGCACACGGACAGGCGATGCGGTTTATGCGGAGACTACCTTTCCGGTAGTTGCCAATAATCGAGTGCTGATCCCTGCCGGGACTTACGTGCAGGGGCGCATCAGCGAGATCCAGCGCGGTGGACGAATCAAGGGACGGGCGCAGGTATTAATGCACTTCACGAGTTTGATTTACCCGAGCGGATACACGGTGATTCTACCCGGCGCGGTGGAAAATGCACCGGGACTGGACAAGACTGGCGTGAAAGACCAGGAAGGCACCCTTCAGAAAGATGGCCAGACCGGCTCGAAGGTTGGGACCATCGCTTCCAGTGCTGGGACCGGAGCATTGGTTGGCGGGCTGAGCCAGGGAGGGAAGGGTGCGCTGATTGGCGGGGGAGTCGGCGGAGCTGTCGGCACCGCGATTGCCATGTTGACGCGCGGCGATGATGTGAAAATGGACGCCGGCACGACGATTGAATTGGTGGTGCAGCGGGACATTCCGCTGGATGCGTCGCGGGTGCCGAATGTGACGCGTGCCCCGGGGTCGGCGCAGTGATTTCGGTCCCTATTTCAAGTTGAAGATCGCGTTCACGTGGGCGGTGACGGCAATCTTTTGCGGAGTGAATTCCTCGGTGGGTGCAGGTGCGCTCTTCATGGCGGCCATCGGTTGCATGCGGTCTCCCATGGCTTGCAACCTTACATTCTCGAACGTATCGACCGAAGCGTAGGACAAGTCACCCAACGCACGCCCGCTGGCCTGAGCGATGGCGGTTGCGGACAGCCGGGCACGTCGATAAGCGTCCTCGACGGCCTTAGTTTTCGCCGAATCCATTTCTTCCAATGTGTAACCCACAGATTGGTTGCCGGCCACGTCCATGTCGGAGAACTGCTGCACGATAGGAGCGACCTTGGTGAAATCTTTCAGCTTTAGGGTCACGTCGGCGCTTACGCGATAAGCCACCAGTTTTGCCTTGGCGTTGCTGTAGTCATAAATCGGTTGAATCGAAAAGGCGCCGATTTCCGCGTTCTTCGGATCAATTCCGTTGGAACGCATAATCTGCCTAACTTGTTCCGCCGCCTGCGAGGCGCGATCGTAGGCGTCACGGGATTTGTTTTGTTGGGAAGAAATACTGAATTGGACGACGGCGGTGTCCGGATTGGCTTCGAATTTTCCGTCAGCGGAGACATATACCGTATTCGGCTGCGCGTTGACGGTGGGTCGATCCTGTCCAAAAGCGAGCGATGCAGCCGCTAGAACAACTGCGAGCACGGTTATGCGGAGTTTCATGAATGCCTCCCGTGATAAGGAAAGTGTATACGCCAGGACCGACCGGCAGAGTAAGAACGCTGCAACCGTTAAAAGTTGCAGTTAACGGGTGGCTGCCGCTTTTGCCGGTAGAGTAGGCGAAAAGTGAGGTCGACCGTCGAGTTCCTTGCGCAGATCGCTCCAGATGTGCTCCGGCATGGAAAGGAAGACCTTTACGACTTTGGGATCAAACTGACGTCCGGACCAGCGTTCGATCTCCTCGCGTGCAGCGCTGACAGACTGGGCCGCGCGGTAGACGCGGTCAGAAGTGATGGCATCGAGCGTGTCTGCTACGGAAAAGATCCGCGCACCCAAGGGAATCTCCTCGCCTTTAAGTCCGCGAGGATAGCCGGTGCCGTCATAGCGTTCCTGGTGGGAGTAAACGATCTCCGAGGCTTCGGCCAGGACGGTGATTCTTTTCAGCAATTGATAGCCCCGATAGCAGTGCTCGCGCATCACCGTAATTTCGGCCGGAGTCAGCGCGCCTGGCTTGAGCAGAATGGCGTCGGGAATGGCGATCTTACCGATGTCGTGCAGATATGCCCCGCGGGCAATCACAGTGATCTGTTCTTTGGGTACTTCCATAGCGCGGGCAATGGCAATAGTGAATGCAGTGACGCGCTTGGAATGGCCCTCGGTCTCAGCATCTTTGAGGTCTAGGGCATCGCCCAGCGCTTCGAGCATGGTGTCATAGGAGCGCTCCAGATCGAGCATGGTCTGCTGCAATTGCTGAGTGCGAGCTTCAACCTTAGCCTCCAACGCGGTCTGATAGGCGCGATTCTCGAGCTTGAGTCGGCGATTCTCCAGCGCGCGGCGCACGGTAGCTAACAGTTGCTCGCGTTCGAAGGGCTTGAGCAAGTAATCGTAGGCGCCATTGCGAATGGCGGCCAAAGCGACGGAAATGTCGTGTACGGCGGTCACCATGACCACCGGCATATCAGGGAATTTTTCCTTGGTGCGTTCGAGCAGACCGATGCCGTCAAGATCGGCCATCATCAGGTCGGAGAGCATCAGATCAAAAGTTTCCCCGGACTCGAGCACGGCGAGGGCGGTCATTCCGGAGGAAGCTTGTCCGCACCGGTAGTGGGCAGCGGTCAACATGGAGCAGACAATCTCGCGGATTGCTTCCTCGTCGTCGACCACCAGAATGCGCTCGGAGGGCATGACCACCCTAGTCTAACGCGAAATGCCTCCCAATTCTGGGTTCCTAAAGTAACTAACAGGAGTCGGAAACCCGATTGGGAACCATGCCGGGCATGGTATCAAAAATGGAGCACCTAGACGCCCTTGACTGCGATGAACAGCTACGTATACGGGGGGTGGTCCGCCCTGGAGCTGGCAGCCCCTAAAGTGATGACGGTGGAATCTGCCACTCTGGTCGTCCTGGCGGCCAGCCTTTTGGTATTTCGCACCTTTCGCGAACGATATTTGCTGATTTGGATTGTGGGGTGGCTGGCCTACTTCGTTTCCGGCTGGACTCTGCACAGCGCGCTGAGCGGCGCCAACCTGGATGTGCTGGTAGCCAGTTCGCAGACGCAGTTCATTCTGGCGGTTTCGCTGTTCGCTTGCGCAGTGTTCATCTATTCACACGCCCGCAAGCTATTAATTCCGCTGCTGGTATTTTCCGTCCTTCTTATAAGCTACGCCGTGGCCAGAGCCTTTTGGTGGCCGGATTCGTTCGTCCTGCGAGCCGGCCTGGAAGTGGGTTACCGCGTTATCACGTTCGCAGCCGCGATTCAACTGGTGCGCTTTCGCTGGGCTCGCTGGGAAATTGGCCCTTGGCTGCTGACCGTCAGCCTGTTGTTGGTGCACCTTGACTGGGCCCCGTTGAGCGACCATCTGCCACCCGGCTTTGGGCTGGTGACGGACTTGCTGTTCGGAGCAAGCTTGCTGATGGTGGTGCTGGATGACTCCAGGCTGCGTACGCGGCGCTTGGGCGTGGTCAATGCATTAACCAATAGCATCAGCCGCGCGCAACAGCACGGACCGATGATGGCCACAGCGCTGGAAGAGCTCAAACGCCTGATGCATGCCAAAGCGGCATGGTTCCGGCTGTTTGAAGGCGACCAGATGGTGATTGTGCAGCAAATCGGCCTTTCCGAGGATTTTCTTCGCGATCGCGGTGTGGTGCCCACGGATGACAAGTTTGAGCGCACGCTGAGCGGCGGCGCTGCGCTGGTGGTTCGCACCTCCGCCTCGGATGACTACGTACGTCCTTTCCTGAAGAGAGAGGGCTTCGATCATTGCGTGCTGGTGCCGGTGCTGGGAAAGAAGTCGGTGATTGGCGTGTTAACACTGGGCAGCCGGCACCGTCTTTCCTACACTCCGGACGATCTGGAATTTCTAGCTACGAGCGCGCACCAGTTGGGACTGGCGGTGGAAAATCTGCGGCTGGTGGAACAGATTCTGCGGTCCCATCGCCAATGGGCAAACACGTTCGACTCGATCCATGATCTGGTGCTGGTACACGATTCCGAGTTTCGCATCATGAAGGCCAATCGGGCGCTGTTGCAACACCTTGCGCAGGCGCCGGCGGACGTGGCCGGACAGCCCTGCGAAGCGGTGCTGCCGCACGTCTCTCCCTGGAGCGGATGCCCTTATTGCAATCGCAGCGGCGACGGCTTTCATGAAATCCCCGACCCGTGTTTTGGCGGGTTTTCCATGATCTCGACTTCGACCTACACCGATCAGGGGAGTGCCCAGGGCAGCGGCCAGAAAGGTACCATTCACGTGGTGCGAGACACTTCCGACCGGCGCGCCGCAGAGGAGAAGTACCGGTTGCTTTTCGAGCAGGCACAGGAGGGGGTATTTGTGGCAACTCCCGGCGGCAAGCTACTGGATTGTAATGACGCGTTTGTCCGCATGCTGGGATATCCAACTCGCGACGAATTGATGGCGGTGGATGTAGACACCGAACTCTACGCCTCGCCCGAACAGCGGGACTCGTTCCGGCGGGAGATTGATATTCATAACTTCGTGCGGAATTTTGAAGTGACGTTGCGGCGGAAGGATGGGGCACTCCTTACCGCTCTCGAAAGCAGCTTCGCCACGCGAGATTCCAAGGGCAAGGTAGACCGTTATCAGGGATTCCTGCTCGATATCACGGAAAAGAAACGGGCCGAGGACGAGGTCCGCCGACGAAACCGGGAATTGAATGCCTTGAACGCCATGGCGGTCATCGCTACGCAATCATTCGACTTGGACGAAATCCTGAACCTTACCTTGCGGCAAGTGATTTCGTTGCTGGGAGCCGAAACCGGGTCCATTTTTCTGGCTGATATTGAGGGAGCCATATTCCGCCGGCGCGCGGCTTGGGGGCAGAACAGCGCGGAGCGGACGCGATGTGCCGAGGTGCACCTGCCGGAAGGCTTTGGCGACCTGGTGACTCGCTCACGCGCCGAAGTAATCACCGAGGAGTACCTGCCTCACCTCCCGGCTCTGGCGGTGGACTTCATTCGCGGGGATGGGGCCAGTTCGTGGATATGGGTGCTGCTGTGGAGTAAAGACAAACCCATAGGAATTATGGGCATCAGCAGCCGGAAAAACCGGGAGTACTCCAGCAACGACGAGAATCTGCTGGTGGCGATTGGGCGGCAACTGGCGACCACCATCGAAAAGGTCCGCCTGTACGAGGAAACCAGCCGGGCGTACGAAGATTTGCGTAAGACTCAAGAGCAGTTGCTGCAAAGCGAAAAAATGTCAGCCGTGGGCCAGTTGATCTCGGGGGTGGCGCACGAGTTGAATAATCCGCTGACGGCGATTCTGGGCTACGCGCAATTGCTGGAGAGCGAGGGTTTGAGCGAGCGCGCATCAGAGTTTGTGGGCAAGCTGTTCAAGCAGGCGCAGCGTACCCATCGCGTGGTGCAGAACCTGCTGTCCTTTGCCCGCCAACGCAAGCCGCAAAAGCAGCAGGTTGATCTCTGCAAGGTGCTGGACGAAACCTTATCGTTGCGCGATTACGATCTGAAGACCAACAACATCAAGGTGGAGCGTGAGATTGACTGTTCAGTTCCGGGGGTTACGGCTGATCCTCATCAACTGGAGCAGGTGTTTTTGAACATCATCAACAATGCCGTGGATGCGATGCTGGAGAGCGGTCAGGGAGGCAACCTGCGCGTTTCTGTATATGCCAAGGATGGGCATCTGCACGCGGAATTTCATGATTCGGGACCTGGTATCAAAGAGCCGAAGCGCATTTTCGAGCCGTTCTATACGACTAAGAGCGTTGGCAAGGGCACGGGTCTTGGCTTGAGCATTTGCTACGGAATCATACAAGAGCACGGCGGAAGCATTTCTGCCCATAACCGGGAAGAAGGTGGCGCGGTGGTACAGGTTCGATTGCCGTCAACCAGCGGGGCGATGGCGGCAGAGAGTGTATCGCCTGCACCGCGGCGGGAATCGGCGGTTGAAGGGCGGATTCTGCTGGTGGAAAATGAAGAGGCTGTGCTCGAGTTTGAGCGCGATGTGCTGTCAGGCGCGGGGGCGGAGGTTGTCACCTGTATGGGCGGCGACCAATTGCAGTCGCTGCTGAACAAAAAAGCGTTCGACGCGGTGATCATGGACGGAAAGATGCCGGGGAACGGCAGTGTACTCGAAGTCCACCGCTGGATAGCGGAGAACCTGCCCGGCCTGGAGAAACACTTGCTGGTTACTTTCGCCAGTGCAGCCGAGCCCGAGGTGCGCGAGTTCCTACAGAACAACCAGGTGCCCTATCTGGTGAAACCGTTTGAGGTCGGCGATTTGATCGGACATGCGCGGCGGCTGTTGCAAAAGGTTAGCACAGCGGCAGCGGGATAATTTGTTTACAAGCTTCGCCGCAGTTTGCGGATAAAATCGCTCAAAGCCGCTTCATCCCTTCGATACCATCTCCACAAGCCTTCCTTCTTTACGTCAACCAACCCCGCTTTTTGCAGAACAGCCATGTGATGAGAGATGGTTGGCTGGGAGAGATGAATCTTCATTTCGATGTCAGACGCACAGAGACCTGAATGCTTGCCGGATGAGTCGACTTTTTTAAGCGCTTGAAGGATTCGGCGGCGAGTGGGATCGGCGATGGCGTGCAAGATGCGACGGAAGGCCTCTTGGGTTTCGGTCATAGGAGTTCAGTCGTGGCAAGATAGGAATAGACTGAGCATCGACCAATGTCAATTGGGGAGCAAGAAGAGCTGCGCCGCAAAGTGCGCAAAGAGTTCGCGAGTTCGCAAAGAAACCAACCTCGAGCAGGCTGTTAGGGCTCGCTGGTAGGAAGATCGCGACCGAAAGGTTCAAGCTCACGACCTCGGGCAGAGCGCCTAACACTTCCGTCAATTCCAAACAGGACCAAGGCGCCGCCTTGTCTTCACTGAGCATTGAAACCGGTGGTTGCGGGCTGCTCCCAGGCGTGGATGCGCGGTACCCAGCGCCGGACGTTGCGGCAATATTCCTCGTACTCTGCGCCGAACATCTTGCGCAGGTGTGGTTCCTCGTACAGACGTACAAAAAAATTAACTGCGAGAACAACCGCCAATACCCCGGCGATCACCGACCAGTCCGCCCGTCCGAACACGATCCAAAGGCCGATCCATCCGGTGAAGAAGCCCAAGTACATGGGATTGCGAACGTAGCGATAGAACCCGATCACTACCAATCGCCGCGGGGGAGCAAAGGGGGCGGGCGTGCCGTGGCCGGTATGTCCGAAGTCCCACACGCAGCGTAGGGCTACCGCGAAGCCTAACACGGAGGGCAGGGCAGCAATCCATCGCCACGATGCCGTGCTTGCCGCGTCCACGCGAAAGCCCAGCCAGTTCGGCAAGAGCCAGAATCACAGGGCAAAGAACGCTGTCCCCACAATTAACGATGCAATTGTCATCAGCCACTGGGGTCCATTAACCGTTGGTCGGACGGTTCCAGTATTTCTGGTTGCCATAGGCACCTCATAATAGTTAATACGGGACGGGCTGGCTTTTGGTTACTTACAAGGATCTGAAAAAATGGCGCCGTTGTAGCGCGGCCAAATCGGCGGCGTAGATACCTGGCTACGACACAAGTCCAGCCGGTTGTAAGCCATTACGCATGTTGCGTGAGCGCACCAAACGGCCTACGATTGAGGCCGTCCGCGCGAGGTGGTTCGTTGTTATTCCTGACGCGACTTGGCAATCGTACGTTACGGTTTTTGGCCGGTTGTGCCTGCCTAGCGGTTGCATCGGCAACCGCGCAACACCGCCAACCCACCGGGTCAGGCAGGCTCCTCCCTTGCAACCGAAAGACGAGTGAAAACCCGCAGCCCTCGAAACAAGAAATCGGCCAAGCTTACCGCAAATGGTTGGATCAAGATGTGCGTTGGATCATCTCGGACGAAGAGCTCAAGGCCTTCAAGCAGCTGTCTAGTGACCAGGAGCGCGACCAGTTTATAGAGGCGTTTTGGCGACGACGAGATCCTACTCCGGACACGATGGAAAACGAATATCGGGAGCAACATTACCGCCGCATCGTTTTTGCAAATGAGCAATTCGGTTCATTCATCCCAGGCTGGAGGACGCATCGTGGCCGCCTCTACATTATGTACGGCCCGCCGGAAGACATAGAGACTCACGCCTCGGGGGGAACTTATACTCCGTCTGGCGGGCCGACCATCTCCAACCTGCCCTACGAGGTATGGCATTACCGCTTTATTGAGGGTCTGGGCAAAGACGTAGCTTTTTCCTTCGCTGATATTTGCAAATGCGGTGACTACGAATTGAGTGGAGGCGAGTCTCACTATGTCGCAGGGAACCTGCTTTCCGTGAATAGGGACCGTAACCTCGGCTGGCCGCGGGTCAGATTCAAGGACCTTGAGGAAGTCGTGTCTCACAAGGTCGACATACGACTGGTTCCGTTCACGGTGCGCACTGATTTCGTCAGGGCTACCGACTTCACGGTGATAGTACCGGTCACGATCCGGGTGAGGGGCGAGGATATAGCTTTTGTTAAGAGAGACGAAGGAGCGGATCGGGGAACGCTAAACGTTTTTGGCCGCATCACCTCGACATCGGGGTGGGCGGTTGAAACTTTCGAGGATACTTTGCAGGCGGACGTCATGCGTGATGGGCAGCCGAAGGAGGAGCAGAAGGCCGTCGTTTATCAAAACGCTGTTCTCTTGCGACCCGGGCAGTACTGTTTATACATCGCAGTCCGTGACGTCAACGGTGATCGCATCGGCACCTCGCGCCTTGATATTCAAGTGCCGGAATATCAAGAGGGCGAGATGTCCACCTCGACTTTAGTCCTGGCTGACAAAATGGGGCCTGCGTCCACGGAGAATGTCCCCGGCACGGGGCGCTTTGTGGCCGGGGCCACATATGTTCGGCCTCTGGTGGCACCCTCGCCGGACAAACCGATCAGCATTGGCAAAGGTCAGAACGTCAATGTATGGATGCAGGCTTATGATTTGGCTGTGGATCAAAGGACCAACAGGCCGTCCGCAACGGTCGACTATGACGTTGTGAGCGTCGCCAATGGGAAGTCTGCGATCCACATGACGGAGTCATCGGACCAGACGGGAAATACGGGTGGTCAGATGACTGTGAAGAAAACACTTGCTGCCGCCAATCTACAGCCCGGGACTTACAAACTCCGCGTCACAGTACGCGACCACATTTCGCGACAAGCTCTTGAGAGATCGACAACGTTCACTGTTCAGTGACTTCGGCTACTTCTTCAAAATTGGATTGTAGCCATCGCCGACCAGTTTGCCGCGCATGGCTTCGGCGTCTTTGTGCCTCTACAAGTTGTCGTTGAGGCAAACCATGGCTGGAATCGATCCTAGTTCGGTACCCCAAAATTGTTCGTCCAGGTGATAGTGGTCACCTTCGGAGGAGTCACTGAGTCCAGCACAGATGGAAGCTAGGGTTTTGAGTCCAAGCCGGTTGCCAAGAATTCTCAGTTCGCCCTTCTCATTCAAAACAAACTTGAGCTTAGACCCTGCCGCAAGAATCTCTGAATCTCTCTCAGGCAGTGCTGGTTTCGGTCTTCCTTGCCGTTTTTTCTGACAAGGCGCCACTCCTCTAACCGATCGGCTACTTCTTCAAGATCGGATTGTAGCCATCGCCGACCAGCTTGCCGCGCATGGATTCGGCATCTTTGATGTCAGCGTAGGGGCCGACCTGGACGTGGAAGAGCTTGTCAGGCGGGGTGTTGGCGGAGAAAGCCGGGTATTGTTTCTTTTTAAGAGCATCCACTAATGAGTCGGCGTCTTCTTGTTTGCTGACGGCCGCGACCTGCACATAGTAGCCGTTGGTGGGTGGTGCGACCGCAGGATCGGCAGGCGGAGTGGCGGTCGTCGCAGCGGAAGGAGTTGCCGCAGCGTCCGCCGCCGGGGCGTCTTTACTCGTATTTTGTGCGGTCAGCTGGCTGTCGGCATTCTTATCTGAAACTGCTTTGTAGAAGGTCATGTCGGCGGCCGGAGGGTTCGGCTTGACCGCCGAAGGGCGGGCGTTGCCGGCAGTCGTAACCGCGGGTAAAGCAACTTCGGCGGCGGAGGGTTTGAGACCTGAAGTGCGGCCCAGCGAGAATCCCATCGAAAAGAACACCGCGCACAAGGCCACCAGCCCGAAAAACAGGGCCAGCATCTTGCCCGTACCTAGCGTGATTTCGGTGTCCTCGGATGCCGCTTTTGTCATTGCAACTCGTTGCCGCTAGCTCTTGGTTGCTCCGTCGTTGGGCTTCGGTGCCAACAAATTTTGCAGGCCGGAGAAGAAATCCACTGGGACGGGGAAGATGACGGTAGTGTTTTTCTCCACGCCGATTTCAGTCAAAGTCTGCAAGTAGCGCAACTGCACGCTCACCGGTTCGGTGGCAAGCAAATGGGCGGCGTCCACCAGGCGCTGCGCGGCGGAGAACTCGCCTTCCGCGTGGATGATCTTTGAACGCTTCTCGCGCTCCGCTTCCGCCTGCTTTGCCATGGCGCGTAGCATGGACTCGGGCATATCCACCTGCTTGACCTCGACGTTGGTCACTTTGACGCCCCACGGAGAGGTGTGAGTATCGAGAATGCTCTGCAAGCGCAGGTTGATCTTTTCGCGATGGGAGAGCAGTTCGTCGAGTTCCTGTTCGCCGAGTACTGAGCGCAGCGTCGTCTGGGCAAACTGTGACGTCTGATAAACGTAGTTCGAGACTTCCACAACGGCCTTGTTGGGATCGATGACGCGCAGAAAGATGACGGCGTTCACTTTCAGCGTGACATTATCGCGAGTAATGATGTCCTGCGGGGGCACTTCCAGAGCTTCCTGGCGGAGCGAAACCCGCACGATGCGATCGATAGGAGCGAATACCAGAACGATGCCGGGGCCTTTGGCGGTGGTCAGCAGGCGTCCCAGGCGAAAGATAACGCCGCGTTCATACTCGGCCAGAATTTTGATCGAGCTCAGGATGTAGAGCCCAACAATGACAACCACGACAGTTGTGAAGCCGATCCCCAGATCCATCGGGGCCTCCAAAGCCTTGCTTTCAGGAATGTCCCTAAAGCGGATTGTATCGCAGTTGTTGGGGATGAAACGGTGACTCGGGAGGTTACCGCAGTTGCGTGGCTGAGAAAGAGGCAGCTTTAGGCACTGGACCTCGAGCTAGCTCTTGAGCGGAGCCGGCTCCACGCGCAGTTGCAATCCGTTGACCTGTCGGACAACGACGCTTTGTCCTGGGGCCACGTCGGAGGAAGCGGTCGCGTCCCAGAGTGCGCCGTGAACGAAAACTTTCCCCTGCGGCGAAAGCGCGGTTTGGGCGGTGCCGACTTCGCCGATCAGTCCCTGTGCTCCGGTGGTTATTTTGCCGGCGCGTGCTTTCATGGCGATGCTCATGAGAAAGACAGTGATGACTCCCACCGGAATGCTGACCGCCAGTGCTGTCAACAAATGAACACGCATTTCGGGGATGGGCGCATCCACCAGAAGCAGGCCACCAAGAGTCAGAGTCACGATTCCGCCAAGTGCCAGCACGCCGTGGGTTGCGAACTTGGCTTCCAGAGCAAACAAAGCGAAAGAGGCAAAAATCAACACTACGGCGGCAAAGCGCGTCGGCAGAAGATTAAGCGCGAACACTGCCAGCAGGATAAAGATCACTCCCACGGTGCCGGGGACGACAGCGCCGGGGTGGTTGAACTCGGCATAGAGGGCGAGAGCGCCTACGGCCAGCAGGATGAAGGCGATATTCGGATCCATGAGATAAGCCAGAATGCGCTGCCGCAGCGTGAGGTCGAAATTGATGACGGGTTCTCCCACCAGATTCAGGATGGCCGTCTGGCCATCGAATCGCTTGATTGTCTTGCCTTGCATCTGCCTGAACAGGTCGGCTTCCGTGGGGGCGACATAGTCGATCAGCTTTTGGGAAAGAGCTTCCTGATCGGTAAAAGACTTGGATTGGCGAACGGCGCTTTCGGAAACCTCCACGTTGCGGCCACGTTTGGAGACGACGGATCGCATCAGGGCAGCGGAGTCATTCTCCAACTTCTCTTTCATGATGTCATCCATCTTGCCGCCGCCGAGGTTCACGGGGTGAGCGGCGCCGGTATTGGTCCCTGGGGACATTGCGGCGACGTCGGCACTCTCCAAAATGAAGAATCCCGCGGAGGCCGCGCGGCTGCCGCTGGGCGTGACGTAGATGATGACTGGCACGGGCGAGGCGATGATCTTTTCAATGATTGCGCGGGTGGATTCCAGCAATCCGCCTGGCGTGTTGATTTCGATGAGCAGGGCTTGATCTTTCTTGAGTTGTGCCTCGGCAATAGCGCGGCCGATGTATTCATCCGTGATGGGATGAATGGAATCATCGATGGTGATCTTGAGAACCTGAGCGGAAGAAAAACCGGCGAAGGTGACCGCAACTATGCAGGTCAGCAAAGCCATGCGCGATACTGTCGTCTTCATCGATTGGGCAGCGGCGGCGCTTTCTGCGCCAGTTTGGCTGCAACGGTGCTTTTCAGAGCCAGCGCGGCAGGGTTAGCCGGCTCCAGATGAAGCGCCTGGTCGACGTCCTGCCCGGCTGCTGCTGGCTTATTGTCTCTCAAATCGAGCCGCGCCAACACAAGAAATGGTTCCGCAGACGGGCGCAAGTGTAGCGCGGTCTCGGCTTCGGCGCGCGCGGCCGTGGGATCGCTAGCTTCCAGGACCCTGGCCAGTCCGGTGTGGCCTTCGGCGTTCGCAGCATTCAAGGCAATAGCTTCGCGGAACTCACGTTCGGCTTCGGTGACGAAGCCTTGTGCCAGCAGTTGATGCCCGCGATCCACGTGAAACTGGGCATGGGTCACCGCATCCGAGCGGGAAAGCCGTTCTTCGGCAACCGCCGCGATTTTCAATGAAAGCTGGCGAAAGGAATTTTCGTCGTAGTCGGTACGCAGCCGCTCCATGGGGATCTTCACGCTGGCGGGTATCACTCCTCGCGGGTCGGGGCTCTCGTCAAGCGCATTCAAGAGAGACTTGGCGTCGGGATCGTTTGCCCGCAGTGTCAGGCTTTCGCGAAGTTGCCGGACAGCGCCGGAGCGGTCGCCGCTGCGATAGAGTTCTATGCCCAGATTAAAACGATAGTCGGCGTTGTTGGGATCGTCGGCCACGGCCTTCTGAAAGTCGTCCACCGCGAGCTTGCGGTCGCGGTGATCAAGAACCACGCCGAGGTTGTTGTAGATTTCCGGTAGTGGCAGGCGCTGGGCGATAGCCTCAAATGCCGATTCCGCCCGGGGGAAATCACCCTGGTAATAGGCGGCGAGTCCGAGATAAAACCTGGCTTCTCCAGAGTACGGATTCGCGGGTGGGACACGCGACAGCCAGACGCCGGCTTGTTCGTACTTCGACTCGCGGTAATATGCCTCGCCCAAATGAAGGCTGGCCGCGGGGTATTCGGGACTCAGGCGCAAGGCTTCGTGGAAGGACTGGATTTGCTGCTCGTTGGTGGCGGCGGTGACACCCTTAACGTAACTTTCGAAAGCGTCGAGACGCACTGGCGGAGCTTCTGCGAGAAAGGCCGACCGAGTCACCGCGAAATCGGGATAAAGATTGTGCAGAATGTCCCAAGACAACCTGGTCTGGATGTCGATGAGTTGGACCAAAAGTCCGGATTCGATAATTTCGGGCAGGAGGCGCTGGCGGCGCATGTCCAATAGTTGGCCTCTGACCGAAAACGTTTGTCCATCGAAGTCGTACTCGCCCAGCACCACATAATCGACGTCCATCTGCTCGGCCATGCGGTAGATGGTGGCGCGAGAGGGGCGAATGTGAATGGGAATGCCGAAGCGATCATAAGCTCGGAGGCGATCTTCGCGAGGCAGGATATAGAGCGTGGGAGCGTTCAGCCGTTCCTGCAACAGTTCCGGAAAAGAATCGCCAATCCATTCGAGTCCCGGCGCTTTGGACCGATTTTCGAAAGGAGTGATCAGGACGGTTTGGCCGCCAGTGACCGCTTCCTGGCCCACGGCCAATGCCGTGAGGCAGAACAGTAGTGCGATGAGCCGGGCGAATCTCAAGATGCTTGGATTATATCGTGCGCAAGCGCGGTTCCCTCTTCTTCCACCTTGTTAAGCGGGGCTCTTGGGGACTAACATTTCGAACTGATGCAAGTTGTGGATACTTGCCGGGTAAGACTGCTATCGCTGTACGCGTGGGCGGGGGCGTGGAGATGTCTTATTTGTCTGCTTGCGGTTGTCTGTTTTTGGGCGCCGACGTTTCGCGGCCAGAGTGATGCATGTTTGTCACGCACAACGTTGATTGGAGTGTCGGGCACGCCTGGGCCTGATGGCCTCACAGCCGCGGATTTTCGAGTGACAGTCGGCGGAAAGACCGCTTCCGTGCAATCCGCTACGCTGGCGGACCGGCCGCCGCGAGTCGTCATCCTCCTCGATGCCAGCGCTAACCACGATCAGTCAACCTGGGCGGCCACGCAGGCGATGCTCGATGAGTTCCTGGCTGGGTTTCCCGAGGTCGGAGATTTCATCGTGGTGATATTCGACGACAAAGTGCAGCGGGTTGTGAATACGTTCGATCGCGCCTCTTTGCAGGGCACGCTGGGAGAGTTGTTTCCGTCCGGGAAGCGGGAGTCGGAGGCTGGCTTGGTTGAGGCCATCAAGAAGGGAAGCGCTAGTTTTGACACACACCACCCTGGCGACGCTGAGCTCCTGATTACAACTTGGGACCAGGTTCAAAAGGAGACCGAGCAAGCGCTGAGTCAGCAGAGAGTAGCCGGCATCCGTTTCTTTGGAGCCTCGTTCGATCAGACCAGGCGTTTTGGACCGGACCGGTTCGGTGTGGGCATGACGTTAGAGAATTACAGTCCGCTCGAGGCTGCGGCGAAGGCGTCGGGTGGCCGATGGATATGGTTCGATATGAGTGGTCAAGACCCGGCGGCATCATTGCGGAATGCGACGGCGGCAGGGAAATCGATTTCGGCGCTGGTCCGTGACTATGTTGTTCTCGAATTACGCCTGGTGTCGCCGATCACGAAACCGGAAAAACTGAAGATCGAGTTAGTCAAGGGCCCGAAGCTCAAGGCACAGGATCGATTGCCAACCTATCCACGAGAGCTCTTCCCTTGCCAATGAGTGCTGGTTTCGATCCGGAGGCCGCGTTACGTTTTCTTGCGTTGTGATGCGTTCCAGCCGGGGAGGGTCTGATCTCCAGTGATCAAACGTGCACCTCGCTCGTAGGTGAGGTACGACCACGCCCACTGGATCAGCACGATGATGCGGTTGCGGAATCCGATCAGGAAGAAAATGTGAATGAAGAGCCACGATAACCAGGCGAGAAACCCGGAGATGTGGACTTTCCCGAATTCGGCGATGGCGGCGGCGCGGCCAATAGTGGCGAGGTTACCCTTGTTCACGTAATGGAAATCGCGGCGAGGATGGCCGCGCAGGTCGCGTCCGATATTGCCGGCGACAGCGCGACCCTCTTGCATGGCCACGGGTGCGACGCCGGGAATTGGCTTTCCGCTTTCATCTTTGAGAGACGCCAGATCGCCAATGACGAAGACTTCGGGATGACCGGGGATGCTCAGGTCCTTACTCACCAGCACTCGCCCGGCGCGATCGATCGGGGCTCCCAGTTTCCTGCCCAGGGGAGACGCGGCGACTCCCGCGGCCCACAGAATTACGGCGGCGGAAAGACGGGTTTCTCCCATGTGGACGGCGCCGGCGTCGACAGCCGTGACCATGGTCGAAGTGCGCACATCGACTCCCAGACGGCGAAGTTGTTCCTCGGCGCTGTGGGAGAGGTCCTCGGGATAGGCGGGTAGAATACGCGGACCTCCTTCAAGCAGAATGATGCGAGTGCTCTGAGGATCGATCGACGTGAATTCGTTGGCCAGCACGCTGCGTGAAATTTCGGCCAGAGTGCCCGCGAGTTCCACCCCGGTCGGCCCCCCACCAACGATTACGAAGTTCAAGGGAACCTGTGTTCTTCCACTGGCGGCCTCGCGCTCGTCAAGTTCGAAGGCCAATAGGATACGGCGACGGATTTCAAGCGCGTCTTCGATAGTTTTCAAGCCGGGAGCGAAAGGCTCCCATTCGTCGTGGCCGAAATAGGCGTGGCTGGCGCCTGCGGCCACGATGAGATAGTCATAAGGAATCTCAAGATCGGGCAGCTTCACCCGCCGCTGTTCGAGGTCGAAATCCTGAACTTCGCCCAGCAGCACCTCGATATTGCTGCGGCCACGTACGATCCAGCGAATGGGAGCGGCGATTTCGGCGGGAGAGAGTCCGGCAGTCGCTACTTGATAAAGCAGCGGCTGGAAAGTGTGGTGGTTCCGGCGATCGATGAGTGTGATCTGGACCGGCAAACGTGCCAAATGCAGCGCTGCCTGCAAGCCGCCGAAGCCGGCGCCGATGATGGCGATTCGAGGTTTGCGATCGCTTGCCAAGGCATGCACCCAGTAAGAGACTGTTACTATTCTGAAACAAAAGAGTAGCATTTTCAGCGCCAGTCAGACGCGAGTAAACACTTTGGCCTCGAAAGCTGCGCCAACCAACACGGACCGTAGGGCCTGGGTCGGACTTCTGATTCCATCGATCGCGGATTTGCTTTTCGCCGCCCTGTTGTTCGGCCTGAGCTGCGGCGCGTTGGGACGGTTGTTGCTGCGTGATGCCACTATCGGCTGGCACATTCGCAACGGCCAGAACATGCTGCTGACCCACGCCATCACACGCACAGATTCGTTCTCTTCGACGATGAATGGGAAGACCTGGTACGCATGGGAGTGGCTCTACGACGTGATATTTGCGGTGATACACCATGCGCTGGGGCTTAATGGAGTCGTCTTCTACTCGGCGGCGATCATCGCAGCGACGTTTGTTTTGACCCTTTATCTGGGATTGCGGCGCGGTGGGAATCTGCCGATTACGTTGTTCCTCTTGATCCTCGCACTGGCCTCGTCGGCGGTTCATTTTCTCGCCCGGCCTCACTTACTAAGTTGGCTCCTGACCGTTGTGTGGTTTGAGTTGCTGGATTCGGCAGCCCACGCAACGGTGGGGGAGCAGAGGAAGCGTTTGCTCTGGCTCCCGCCGGTGATGTTGCTGTGGGTGAATGTACACGGCGGCTTCGTGCTCGGATTTGTTCTGCTGACGGTTTATCTCGTGGGCGGTGCGATTGAGTACGGTAGCGATCGCGAGCGGCGAAACGAAATCGCCGCCTGGCTAAAACGCTTAAGTGGTGTAAGTGCACTGGTAGTGGCGGCTAGTTTTATTAACCCTTATACATACGAACTTCACCTCCACGTGTACCGCTATTTGACGGACCGCTTTCTGATGAATCGCATCAGCGAGTTTCTCTCGCCCGACTTTCACGGGGCGGCGCAGCAATGCTTCGCGGTGCTGGTGCTGATCACGATAGGAGCTGTGGCGACTGCGCGGAGAAGGCTGAGGACAACCCATGTATTGGTTCTGCTGGTTGCAGTTTATGGCGGATTCTATGCCACGCGCAGTCTGCCGACGTCAGCACTGCTGATCACGTTGATCATCGCTCCAGTGGTCTCGGAGAGCGTAGCAGGACTGAGAGAAAACGGCGACGCGGCGGACTGGCTGCGTGGTCTGGCTTCTTGGACACACTCTTTTGGTGGACGCATGGAGGCGGTGGAGAAGGGTTTTTACGGCCATCTCTGGCTGGTGCTGGTCTTCGTCCTGGGTGTGTGGGCGTGCGCGCATCAAGGGCGGATAGGTTCGACTCAATTTATCAACGCCTATTTCGATGATAAGAGATTTCCGGTGGAAGCGGCTGAGACAATCGCCCAGCGCGGAATCCAAGGGCCGATTTTCAGTTTGGACTATTGGGGCGGATACTTGATTTATCGGCTGTATCCTGGGACTCAGGTTGTGGCCGACGATCGCCACGATTTGTATGGAGACGCCTTCCTTAAGGATTATTTGAAGGCGGTTCTGGTCCAGCCGGGGTGGGATGAGGCATTGGACAAGTTAAAGGCGGATTGGGTGCTGGTGCCGGCGGATTCTCCGCTGGCGAACATTCTTAGGCTAAAAGCGGGGTGGGAGTCGGTCTACGAGGATAAGACGGCAGTGCTGTTGAAGCGGGTGAAGTAGTAATCCGAGCGGATTGAGGGAGGTTGGTAGTTACTCCAGCCGCTGAAGCGCCGCGCCACCAAGAGCGCTCATCGCGTATCGATATCGAAACCCAGGATGGCATTCACTTCGACGGGCTGCTCTCCGCGAAAGGCGGGGCGGAACTTCCAGGTGGGCAGGGCGGCCAGGACTTTGGTGGTCAGGTCATGGGAGCCGGGTTCGAGGACGCGCGGGTTACGAACCAGTCCTGAGCGGTCGAGAACACACGAGATCACGAGGCGCGTGCGCTTGAGGTTTGCTGGGAGATCGGTGCGCAAGGGGTGAGGAGCGATGAGGTCCTCTCCGTACGGATGCGTGGCCGAAGTGGGGTCGGCATATTCCAGCACGGCGGGGCCCAAGGCGGTGTCCAGGTATATGGTGTACACCTTGTCGCCCTTGAGCGTGCCGTAGTAATTAAAGGCCCCGCCGGAGCGCGACGTGCCGACAATGGTGATGTCAGGGCCTTCGTTGGGTTTCATGGCGGAGGTCCGTCCGGGGGCGGCGCCGGAACCGCCGTCCGCGCCAAAGCTGGGCAGGGTGATGATGTTGTTTCCGCCATGCACTGAAACGCCCGGCAGGGGCGGCTTGCCGACGGTTCCAGTACCAGCCCCGCCGGAGCCAGGGTACGCAGAAATGCCGCCGCGCGCGGCAGCGTCAGTGCCCGGGCCTTCGCCGGATTTGGTTCCACCGGGGCCTTCTCCCGAAAAGCCGCTGCCTGAGCCTTCACTGCGGGCGATGCCCTGACCGCCTTGACCTTCTCCGACGCCCAGTTTGTTTCCGCCGGCCGGCGAGAGCGCGAGGGAGCCAGCCCCAGCGCCGCCAGGGACGCCGACTTTCGCGCCCGGCTGGCTCGAGACGACAATCCCATTGCCTGCGGTGTTGCCCCCGGTGTTGCTGGGCGGTGCAGTGACCGAACCGGCGTCGAGAGGCCCGCCTAGTCCTGCGCCACGGTTGCCGTGGCCCATTCCTCCAGCAGAGCCCGTCCCAGACACCATGGGCGGCGGCGGCACAACGGCTGAGCCTCCCTCCAGCCCCGGGGCTCCTTCACCATGAAGCGAGCCGCCTGCGACCTGCACCGGCGGCGGAACGACATTGGCGCTGCCCAATCCGCCGCTTGATCGGCGGTCGGACGCAGCGCCGCTGACCTGTACGGGTGGTGGCACGACTTGCTTTTGCAGTTCTCCAGAACCGAATCCTGGGCCGGTAGCTTTGAGGTCACGCGCTACCTGGGTGGGAGGCGGCGCGATTACGCTGGGCGCTGGCAGGGTCAGCCGAGGATTGAGGTTGCTGATTCGCTCGGGAGCCGAGACCGGCGGTGGAACTGCGCTGATGGCCTGCGAACCGGGTATACGAACCGAGGGGATATCTCTTGGCGAAGCACTCGGAGGTGGCTGTACGACGGTGGCGTTCATCGCCGGCGCCTTCCGCATTTTGTCCTGATCGACCTTAGGAACCGGGGCGATTGCAGTCTCATCCAACTTTGGCGCCCGAAGAGATGACCTCAGGCCTTCAGCTGGAGCCGGGCCTGGAATTGGCTTATACGCCATCAGATTGGCGACCGCCGAGTTCGATTGCGGCAAGTTTAATTTGGGAGCGTCCACTATCTTTTCGCGCACGACATCGCCGCGGGCTACGCGGATGACCTGGGTGGGGTGATAGGCCTCGTGACCACCGGGTCGACCCGAACGGCCGGCGCGGGCGCCGCCACGGTCTTCGGTTTGCGGCAACTCTTCTCCAGAGAAATAAATAACGTCGTACTTTGGCATGCTTGGCGGCTGATAAGGCCGCAGACTGGCGAGACGGGCAGGCAACACGATGAGGGCGACCAGCAAAATTGCTTCTATACACCACGAGAGCAGCATTCCACGGTAAGGGAAAGAATTGGTCCGAGCTTCGCCAGCCAGGCGTTGGGGGGACCTCTGCAAGGCCGGGCCGATGGCGGAGAGGAACTCTTGCCATGGCGATGACCATTCGATCAGAAGTTTGAGGTCACCGTTCTGCTGGCCATGGTTCTCGATCTCGTCGGGCTTAAGGTCCTGAATCTCGAGATCATCGGTCTTGAGTCCGTGCTTCACGCCGTGCTTATCTCCTGTGCCTGGCTCAGGGAGATGTCGATTTCATCTCCCACTGCCGTCGGGGTGAAACGCAATGTGCCTCCGGGCAACTCCAGTACGGAAGCCGCGCGCAGACTTACTCTGGCCACACGCCAGGGCCGCAGATTCTCCGCGATGTGAACCACGCGCTTTCGGTCGTCGAGGTAGATCACATCAATGGAAAACTTCATGGCGAAGGTATGGACTCCGCGGCAGGGCACGATCCACAAGCCATCCCCGGAACTAAACTCCGCCGCTGCAGTACACATTAGACCGCGAAAGCGGGACCAATGGGTTGCTGCGAGCGCGACACGAGTGGCCAGATACGCTTGCCGCGTCCGGTTGAACGCATAGCCTGTGGAACCGGGTAAGGACATGATAACTCCTGGACGCCATTCGTGTCGGGGGACTTTTTACCGTGACGCCTCGGGCATCAGCGTGCGGATCAACTGAATCACAGCCGGCCCGAGCGTGACAAAGATTATCGAGGGGAGGACAAACAGTACCAGGGGGATCACCATTTTGATGGTGGTCTTGGCGGCTTGTTCTTCGGCACGCTGGCGCCGCTCGGTGCGCAGGGAATCGGAGTGCACACGCAAAGCCTGAGCCACGCTGGTGCCGAAGCGGTCGGTTTGAATCAGAGTGCCGACCAGGGACCGGATATCGTCCACGCCAGTGCGTTCCACCAGATTGCGCAGGGCTTCGGCGCGCGGTTTGCCGGCGCGCATCTCGAGGTTTACAAGGTGGAATTCGTCACTCAATTCGTGATGGGCGTGCTGCAAGTCCTGCCCCACGCGCATCAAGGCCTGATCAAGGGCGAGCCCGGCCTCCACGCAGATGACGGTAAGATCGAGCGCGTCGGGCAACGCCAGCTTGATGCGCAGTTGGCGGTTGCGAATCAGCCGTTTCAGTACGAACCGGGGTAGAAAGAACCCTAGTGCGGTGACGCTGACCAGGAGCACCGGCGAACCGAAACCGCTACTCACCACCACCAGTGCGAAGCCAAACAAAGCACAGGCCAGGCGGCTGCCAACGTAGATGGTCAGATGACGCGCGTCGCGGTAGCCAGCCTGGATCAGCCAGGCGCGGGCACGGGAAACCTCACCGGGTGATAGTGGAATGGCCTTGCTGAGCGGATCGAGCGCCTGTTCAATACGCTCCCGCATGGCAGGTTTTTCCTGAGGCTTCTCGCGTTGCCATCCCAGAGCGCGCAGCCTGGCGCCCAGCACGGAAGACGGCGCATAGGCTGCGGCCCCGAACGAAAAGATCACCGCCACCACGGACAGAAATACGAGGATGGTAAGGGCCAAAGCCATACTCAAACCTGAATCTGAATGATCTTCCGGATCACAAAATAGCCGATGGTTTGCAACACGATCCCGCCGACCACCAGAGTGTGTCCGATGGGGTCGGCAAAGAGGGGGCGAATGAACATGGGGTTGGTGGTGAGCATCACCACCACAATGATGGGGGGCAGGCCCATCAGCAGCATCATGGTGAGGCGCCCCTGTGCGGTGTACACCCGCACCTGCCGCATGATCTTAAAACGCTCCCGGATCACATAGGAAAGATTGTCCAGGATCTCGGCGAGGTTGCCGCCGGTCTCGCGTTGCAGCATGACGGCAGTAACGAAGAATTTTACGTCGACCAGCGGCATGCGCGCCGCCAGGTTCATCAATGCGTCACGGACTGGCAATCCGAACTTCTGTTCTTCAAATAACTTGCGAAACTCCGAGGCTATGGGCTCGGAAATTTCGTTGGCAATCAGCTCCAGGGCAGTAGTAAACGCGTGCCCAGCGCGCACCGCCCGGGCAAGGGTATCGATGGCATTGGGAAACAACTCTTCAAATCTCTGAAAGCGCTTGGTGCGACGGTAGGATGCGTAAGAGTAGGGTAAAACAGCGCCCACTATGACTCCGACCATGACGAACAAGAGCGCCTGATTGGGTGGCAGGGAGCCAGCGACCAGATACCCGACGATTCCGAGCACTGCCGCGCTAACCACGCACAGGAGAAGAATATTTCCGGCGCGAACCCTTAAATCGGCCTGTTCGAGAAAGACCTGGAAGTTCGCCATGCGCTCGGAGCGGCGGAGCAAGCTGTCGAGGGCCGGAATCTTGCTCATCATTTCGTCGCGGAGCAGGGCAAGTTCTTCGCTGGTCTGTTGCTCGGCTTTCTGCACCGTAGCCAGGCGGTCGCGCAGCATTCGAGCCTGAGCGCTGCGCTGGTCGAGGAAGGAACCCACGACAAATACCAGCAGCGCAACCAGCACGAACACCACCAGTGCGATAACGGTCAGCATGGTTCTTGGCTCCAACGATTCACGAGGTGGATCAAACCTCCATTTTCGACTCAAACAAGTCGCGGCGCAGGCGGCAACCGGCGGTTGCCAGCCGGTCGGCGAACTTAGGATGGATTCCGGTCCCCTGAAATCGCCCTTTTACCCTTCCATCCTTATCGATTCCTATCCGCTCAAACACAAAAACTTCCTGCATGGCGATGATGTCGCCTTCCATCCCGGTGACTTCGGATATTGTAATCACCTTGCGGGTGCCGTCCGCCATGCGCGCAATCTGGACCACGGCGTGAATGGCGGAGGCGATCTGATGGCGCATAGCGCGCTCGGGTAAATTGAGGTTGGCCATGGAGAACATACTCTCCAAGCGGGCCAGGGCGTCACGGGGAGAATTGGCGTGGACGGTGGTCAGTGACCCCTCATGGCCAGTGTTCATGGCCTGCAACATATCGAAGGCTTCCTCGCCGCGGACCTCGCCCACCACGATGCGGTCAGGCCGCATACGCAAGCTATTGATGACCAACTGCCGCTGCCGGACCGCGCCTTTACCTTCTATATTTGGAGGGCGGGTTTCCAGACGCACCACGTGTTCCTGCTTCATCTGCAATTCGGCCGCGTCTTCGATGGTGACGATGCGCTCAGAATTGGGAATAAACCCGGAGAGTACATTGAGCAGAGTGGTCTTACCCGCACCGGTTCCGCCCGAGACCAGAATGTTCAGCCGGCCTTTGACCATGGCGGAGAGCAACTCCAGCATGGATTCAGTGAGGGTCTTGTTTTCAAGCATGTTGCGCGCAGTGAGCGGATCGTGGCCGAAACGGCGTATGGAAAGGCATGGTCCATCGATGGCCAGCGGGGGAATGATGGCGTTCACACGGGAGCCGTCGGCCAGGCGCGCATCCACCATGGGCGAGGATTCATCGACGCGCCGGCCCACCCGTGACACGATGCGATCGATGATCTGCATCAGGTGAGCATCGTCTTTGAAACTCAATCCCGTGGACTCGATCTTGCCCGCGCGTTCGACGTAGACGCGGTCGTAACGGTTCACCAAAATGTCAGAAACAGTAGGGTCTTTGAGCAGGGGCTCCAGGGGACCAAGGCCGAAGATCTCATCGAGAATCTCGCGCGACAGCCGTTCCCGCTCGGCGAAACTCAGCGGAACCGCTTCACTGTTGACGGTGTTACGGATCAGCAGCAGGACTTCGTCGCGGGCGGTATCGCTGGGGGTCCGTCCCAGTTTCTCCAAATCCAGACGGTCGAGGATCTTGCGATGAAGATCGGCCTTGACTTGCTGGTATTCGGTCCTCTCGAAGGTCTGCAGATTCGCCATGGGAATGTTTCAAAAGTCTAACTACACTGCCTTGATACTAAACTGTCTTGAACAACGACCAAGCCTTGCGTTTCACATCTAAATCATTTTCGGTCAAGCGCGCCGCTAAGCCGGCGAACGACCGGGCGACTTCGGTATTATTCTGCTGCGAAAGCGGAACTCCGCGATCGATGGCCGTGGATACCGCGAAGTACTGGTTGGGGATTTTCCATAGCAGTTTCACTCCGGCAGCAGCTTCCGCATCGCTCTCACTAAAACCCGGAATCTTGCGAAAACGGTTGAGTATCAACTGGACCTTCTCCCGGCTGCCGTTCTCGCTTAAGTATTGTTGCACTCGGGCCGCACTCCACAAAGAAGCGACATCAGTGTGGGCCACCATGAGAACGATGTTCGCCAAATTGGAAACCAGGCGAGTGGTGGCATCGATACGCGAAGAGACATCTACCACCACGTAGCGGAAGTGGCCGATCAGCAAGTCAAACAGCTTGGCGAACTCCGCGGTCGAAGGTTCCGCCGGCACCGGAGTGGTGGGGCCGGCCAGCAGTTGCAAGCTCCCCGCGTGGCGGGTCATGAAACTCTCCAGCAGGGAACTGTCCAGGCGATGCAAATTGCGGATGGCATCTCCGACGCTGAATAAGGGCTTCAGATTCAGATGCAAGGCACAGTGTCCGAGTGGAGCGATGTCAACCAGGGCGGTGCTGCCGTGCGCCGCCTGTAGCGCGAGGGCGAGATTCACAGCTACCGTGGTGCTGCCGCTGCCCCCCTTGGCATTGACCACAGTGAACATCCGGCCGCGCGATTCCTCACGACGGCTTTTTCGCTGGGCAGTGGTCAGACGCACGAATGCTTCCAGCAGATCTGTCGTAGTGGTGGGTTTTTCCACGAACTCCTGCGCCCCGGAGCGCATGGCATTCACGATGACCTGCGGTTGGGACAGGCTTCCCACCGCGAACAGGGCCGATCCGGGGATCTCCTGATGAAGTAGTTCGATGGCATGCAGCGCAGGGCTGGCGTTGTCGGCGGGGATGTCGACCAAAACCACATCGGCGCTCGCGGTTTGAATACGGCGGGTCACAGGATCGGTTGCCGCAACCGGAAAGCTGGCACAGGTATGCACCGTGCGAGCGACGCTGGTGCTGTCCACCAGTACTTGCAGGACGGCCCGCTGTTCACTGTCCGGCGCGACGATAACCACTGAAAGTTCGGGCATGCTGCGCGACTTCTCCTACGGATACTACATGCGCCAAATCGAACTGCTTCTTACTGCATAACCGTCTTCATTTACTTTCGCTGGCTGGTTTCTTGGGGTCAAACTTTTCCTTGTTCAAGAATGGTTCCGGATACTTGGGGCCAGCGGGGCTCTGGGTGCTGGGCGAAATCCGATGCACGGTGCACAACACCATCAACTCCGTCTTGCTCTTTAATAGATTGCGGCTGCGAAACAGATTTCCCAGGATCGGGATATCGCCCAGCCCCGGAATCTTGTTGTAGAGGTCGGTCACGCGGTTGTCGAGTAAGCCGGCGATCACGAAACTTTGCCCGTCTTGCAATTCGAACTCGGTCTCGGCTCGGCGAGTGCTCAACGCGGGGACGGTAAACCCGGAAATGGTCAGAGCATTGGTGAAATCCAAGGTGCTGACTTCGGGTGCAACCTTAAGGTGAATGTTGCCATTGGGCATGATCACAGGAGTGAACTGCAGTTTCACACCGAAGTCTTTGAAAGCGATGGTGACCGCGGCAAATCCCTGGCCCGGCTGTACGATGGGAAAGGGAAACTGGCCGCCCGCAAGAAAACTCGCCTCTTTTCCGTTGACTGCGATCAGATTGGGTTCAGCAAGGATCTGCAACAGGTTTTTCGCTTGCAGTGCCTCCACCACCACGCCAAAATTAATGTCGCTACGAAAAAGGAAAAGATTCAGCGCATTCGTAAGGTTGATCGTTGGAGCCGTAGAGTTGGTGGAAGTGGTAGTGGTTCCGCCAGTGGTGGTCGTACTTGCCGAACTGGTGGAGACTGATAGGCCGCCAAATTGACCCGTTGTCAGGGTTCCGGTGGTGTGGCCAGTGCCTGGTGTAAGGTACTCGGCGCCCAGTTGCAGAGCCGCATTGCGATCCACTTCCGCGAACTTTACTTCCAGAAGAACCTCTTGCGCTCCCACTGGACCAAAGGTGAGCACATTGACTACGTTCTTGGAATAAGCTTCCGCAATCATTCCGGCCCGCTTGGAGACGTCTTCGGTTGATACATGGCCGGAAAGGACAATCGCGGAGCGGGACGGGGTGACGGAAATTTGTTCGTCCGGAAAAACGGCTTTCTCTTCCTCGGCGGCGGCGCTTACGTCCACATCCACACGCAGATCGAAGCTGCGGGAACGGTCTAATTCATCCCAGATGAGCAGCGATACCTCGCCCGCGGAGCGGCCATGCACCAGAATCTGCGTGGGCGCGACCACAATGGGATCGGCAACGCCCGCATCGGTCACCGAAACTCTCTTGATGCGCTCGGTGGTGTTGATCAGGATTGATTTCCCGACCAGCACGCGCAGCGGGGCCGAACCTGTTGATTCCTGCGCCGGAGTCTGCGTACTTGCCTCAGGACCCCTGGCCGCAGGCTGCGCCTGCGCAGTGCCGGCCGCAGCCGGGGACGGAGCCTCCTGTTGCCGCGCTGGCGCCAAGCTGGCAAAGCCTAGAATGCTCGCTGTAATTACCAGCCGCCTGCGAAACTGCGTCTTTCGGTTCTCCCACCTGCGGGAGTGAATCGCCATGTTATCTACCTCGAACCCGAAGCTGTGCCTCAGAACTTGTCCTCTTCCTTCTTGTCGCCTTTGTAAACCTCTACCGTGAAGACCGCGGGAGGCGGGGGGGCGATGGAAACGGCAGGCCGTTTCGGCCGGGACAGCGGGGCCGGTGCGGCAGCAACCACCGGTGCAATCTTGTACAGCGATGATGATCTGGCCGCGGCCAGTTCTTCCTGCCGGGTGTCCATTGGGTTGCGAAGCGCCAACTGAATGTGGCCCTGATTGCTCGCCAGCGTCAGCTTCTGAGCGTCATCCGGCGACACCAGTAAAGTGATCACGGGAGTGGTTTGTGGGTCTCCCGCGGAGTTGCGTTCCAGCCTCTGACCGGTGGCGATGACGGCGACATTTTCCAACACTGTGGTGGTTTGGGGCTCGCTTGACCCTTGCGGACTTCCAGTCAGCAGGACGTCAACCCGTGTTCCAGGTAAGACGAAGCCCGACACCGAAGTGGTGTCATTAACGCGCACCGATACGGCGCGCATGCCGGATGGGATCAGAGACGGCAATCCCGATCCCGCATTTTCCCCGGCAAGTTTATTGGTAAGAATGAACTCGCCCCGGGAGATGGGGGCTACGACCCCGCGGCCGAGCACTTTATTTTTTATGTGGAAGACACCGGAGGGCAGGTCGGCGGAGGGGAAGTGTACGAACTTGATGTCTTTTTCTTCGATCTTGGTTCCCACTTGCAGATCGTCGGCTGCGACCAGTATGTCCTCACCCGGCGCCTGGTTGCTACTGCGGTTGGATTGCAGGTTCTTGTACACAGCAATGCTTGCCAGGCCGGCAATGGCGAGAGCTATGAAGCCGATCATCAACAACCGGTTGCGATTCATTACTGCTCCTCAGGAACCCAACTCATACCTGACACCAATAACAAGGCCGCTTTGGGCAACCGTGTATAACGCGCTAAGACGACGTACAGTCAGCCAGCGCGTGCCGAGTCATGCGCCCTCTACTGGTTAATTGAACTGGCCACTTGCGAGAACACGTTATTGGCATTTGATCCTATCAACCGGATCGTGCCTACCACGATGACCAAAATCACAGCCAGCATCACGGCGTATTCTGCTATGTCCTGCGCCTCGTCCTCTTGCCACAGGCGACGGAGAATTCTTGTCATTTTCCGGCTCTCCTTAGAATGGGTCTCGATCGGCTAAACATTTCACTCGTTAAGACCGTACACTGCCCCCGCCCGGCCCGCACGCCAGTGTGGTTGCATGTTCCAAATCAATAGCTTGCGAAGGGGAGCGGATGACCGCCTCATGTCCCCGCCCCATGATACCTCGAAGGGGCGGAGGTTGGAGCGACAATTTATTGCGGACTGGCTCAGAAGGGTAACTTGGCTGAAACTAAAGTTTGGTCGGGTTGTTGAATTTGGCAGCCTCTCAAATGTGCAGCAGTCAGCGACTGGCGCCAGAAACTGCGCGGGTCAACACCACCGAGTGGCTATCGGAGAAAACTTTCTGCCAGCCGGGCATGGTTTGCAGGGCCAAGATCAAGGGCGCATCGGGGGGGAGCACTACGGTCTGGATCCCCCATTGATTTAGCGGGTCTTGCCAGGCTTTGCCCTTCAGATAGTAGCTGGTGGCGAATTCGTCCATGAATGTGTCGCCATAGAGGTCGGCGCGGCCGTCAACGTAAACCTTGTACAGCGGGGACAACTTCCAAATGAAGTACCCGCCCCAGTTGTAATGGTTTAGCAGCGGTCCCGCCGGCGGGGAATTTATCAGGAAAGATGCTGCGCCGAGAGGGAATTCCTTCGCCTCGGTTTCAGGTTGGTGAACGATAACGTAATGCAACCGCGCCACGGTAAACGTGAGGAACCCGGCGAGCAAGATTGCATTCGCAATCAACTTAGGCGGAGTGGGCGGATGCGGTCGAAGGGAAAGAAACGCGGTCTTGCCTTTTGCCCGCAGGCAGCCGTCGATCATCCCACTCACCAGCGGCACCACTATCAAAACATAGATCGGGATGTGCCGGACCGAACGCAGGGCGGCATAAGTCGTCACCATAAGGAGCAACAGTTCCCGCGGGCGCAATCGCCGGGGCGAAAGCGCGGGGAGTACCAGCGTTGAGAGCATGAGAAACAGCGTAGGCAAGTAACGCGCTTGATGGAAGTCGGGAGACAGCCACTCTCCGATGTAGGCCAGCATGGCGCGCGAGTGCAAGGTCTCGAAGGGATAGCGATACATTTGCATCCCGTAAGGGTTCAGCGGGACGACCGCTATGCAGATGGAGGTGACCAGGGCCAGACGTCGAAAGCGCGCCGCCGAGAGCTGTAGCGTGGTGGTTCCGGCAGCGGCGCAGCCAAATGCGACATCGAGCCCATCGCCGATCAGAAACAAGAGCAAGACTGCGATGCCGACCGCGAATCCGGCGTGAAAGTTTACCCACAACAGCATGAGCACTGGGGTCCACCACAACAGGTTTGGGCGCTCATAAGAGCGCTCCAAGAGCACCAAGAAGATGCTGGCCAACAGCAGTGTGAGCATCTGCGGACGCACGCCCCAGCTCGGGATCGAAGCCACCGCACCCCACACCGTAACTGCTGCAGCGACGTAAGGTTTGCCGGGGAGACCGCTAAAGATCAGCAAATATGCGGCGGCGATGATCGCGGCGAAGCCGGCGATCAGCCCACCCCATCCCGCGACACGGTACAGAACGAAAATGAAAATCTGGGAAAGCCATTCGTGATCCACCCAGGGCTGGTCAAAGCGGGTGAACGAATAGGGATCGTTATGGAAGACGCGATGATTCTCGATGGTCAATTGCCCGGTGCGCAGATGCCACCACACATCGGGATCGGTCACGCTGCGCGCGGCCATGATGAAGAGGCCGAGCGCGAGGATGATCACAATCAGGTTTCGAGTTTCGAGAAGGCCCTTCACCGGCAGCCGGGGAGTCATGAGGTGGACAGGGTATAGAATCGCCTGTCCTGCGACTGCGCGCGGCCGATGTTCGCGGATGCGATGGGGAACGGTCCATGAGAACCTTCCAACTCAAACGCACGCTTGTTCTTGTTCTGGCCGGCTTCGCATTGCTGCACGGATTGATCTTCTGGCAGCTTCACGATTCCATCTTTCGAGGATATGGAGACTTCGCTTCGTTCTACACCGCAGGAAAGATCGTACAGCAAGGAGAGAGTGCGAGGCTATATGACCGGGGGCTGCAATGGCAGGTGCAGCAGCAATTCGCTTCGTCGGTGAAGATTCGCAACGGCCCTTTGCCGTATATACGGCCGCCGTTTGAGGCGTTATTGTTTCTGCCCTTCGCCTACCTGGATTATCCGGTTGCGTTCGTGGCGTGGACGGCCGTCAATGTCCTGGTGTTGCTTACCGTGCCATTCCTCCTGGTGAGAGAGACGGGAGCGTGGGCGCCGGTCCCTTCGCCCCTAGCCCGAGGTTTTTTGTCGCTGGGGTTTTTTCCGATTGCATTTGATCTGGTGCAGGGACAGGACTCGATTTTGCTGTTGATGTTGCTCGCCCTGGCGTTTGTGTCCTTGCAAAAAGGGTCGGAGCTTCGAGCGGGCGCCTGGTTGGGTTTGGGATTGTTCAAGTTTCATCTGGTTGTCCCCCTGTTTCTGGTTTTGCTGCTTACGCGCAGGATGAAGGCCACTGTCGGTTTCATTGGCGTTGCATCGGTACTGGGTTTGTTGTCTGTAGCGGTGGTTGGTTGGCCTGCCTTGGTTGGTTATCCCGGTTATCTCTGGGCTCTGAACGAGGCCCCGGCTTTGGCGGGGATGAAGGCGCAGGCGATGCCTAACATTCGAGGCTTGCTGACTCCATTTCTGGGCCATGGAAGAGTTCCGCTTCCGGTTCAGGGGGCGCTCTTGGGGATCTCGATTTTAGGTGTTGTCAGCATGGCGAAGGTTTGGCCGGCTGGCGGCGATTCTCTCCGGAACCGGGTGGGCTTTTCCTTTTGCATTGTGGCCACCATTTTCACGAGCTACTACGCCAATAGCTATGACTTGACCCTGCTAATCCTGCCGTTATTGTTGGTCGGTGGTGCTCTCGCCGACGATCACCTGGTTCACGGTTGGCCGCGCACGCTGTTTGAGGTCTGTGCGGGCTTGTTGCTGTGCAGTCCTCTCTATTGGGTGCTTGCCCTGCGAATTGACCAATTCTATTGGGTGGTGTGGTTGCTGCTCGCATTCGCCACCTCGCTGGCGGCAATGGTTAGACCTCAGCAGCCGCAGATGGGCCACTGCTAACTTGACTTTGTCGAGATCTGCCAAACTCGGCTTGCCTTTCGCACTGCTGCTAGCCAGCAGCATGTGGTTCTACGTACAGCACGTGTTGATTCCGCACCAGCAGAATGAAGCAGTGAAGTACGGCATTCCACGCGGAAATCTTTCCGATCTCTATCCGCGCTGGCTGGGGGCGCGTGAGTTGCTGTTGCATCATCGCGACCCGTACGGCGCGGAGGTTACGCGAGAAATCCAAGCCGGTTACTACGGACGGCCCTTGAATCCGGCCTTGCCGCACGATCCCAAGGATGAGCAGGCCTTCGCATATCCTGCTTACGTGGTTTTTCTGCTCGCTCCTACCATCACGCTGCCGTTTGCGGTGGTGCAGACGGGTTTTCGCTGGCTTCTAATCGCCTTGACCGCAGCCTCGGGTCTAATGTGGCTGGGCACACTGCGCTGGAGGGTTTCTCGGGAGACGACGGCGGCCCTGATTGTGCTCACGATGGGCAGTTTCCCGGTATTGCAAGGAATCAAGCTTCAGCAGTTAAGCCTGCTGGTGGCAGGGCTGATCGCGATCAGCGCGATGTTGCTGATTGAAGGCCATCTTTTTTCCGCCGGAGTTCTGCTGGCGCTGGCGACCATCAAACCGCAACTCGCGTTACCGGTTGCAGCCTGGTTCTTGCTCTGGGCCTTGAGCGATCGGCGGCGGCGCGGCTTCGTGTGGGGATTCGTCGGGATGTTGGTCGTGCTGGTGGGCGGAGCGGAATACTTATTGCCGGGATGGTTAGGTCGCTTTGGGGAGGCGGTCGTCGCCTACCGCCGATACAACCAGGGAGCAGGTTCTGTGCTCGACATCATGGTCACACCGCTCTGGGGAAGATTGCTGGCTATTGCGATTGTGGCGGTCCTGGCCTGGATTGCCTGGCTGCGGCGGCATGCGGCGGCCGGGTCACCGGTCCATAACCGGGTCACGGTTCTGATTCTGGCTGCGACGGTCGTGATTATTCCGAAAGCCTCCCCTTACAACCAAGTGCTGTTGCTGCCCGGAATCCTTCTGCTGTTGCAGCAAGTGAGGGAGTTGTGGAACCAGGGAGCGCTCCAGCGCGCAGTGGTTATTATTTGCGGACTGACGTTACTTTGGCCATGGTTGGCGACGCTGGGCTTGCTGGCGGCGTCCATGTTGTTGCAGGCGGACTCCATCGAAAGAGCGTGGGCTTTGCCGCTTTACACAAATATGGCTATCCCGGTTGCGGTCCTGGGGTTGTTGGGCTGCGGTTTTACTGATGTTACTGAACCTGCCTAGCCGAAGCCAGGATGTTGCCCACCTTGCATTCCCACGGCACCCGCGTTAGGCTTCTCGAACACTCATTGTGAATACTGTTCGGAGGATTGCATGAGCCTCAAGGTTGAAACCCGGCAAGTGAATGGGATCAGCGTAGTGACCTGCCACGGGCGCATTGTGCTGGGAGAAGAAGCCGCAGGATTGCGCGAGACGCTCAAGAAAGTGCTGGCCACGTCGCGGCAGGTAGTGCTGAATCTTGCCGGGGTCGATTATATCGACAGCAGTGGGTTGGGTACTCTGGTGGGCGTGTACTCGTCGGCGCGCGCGGGTGGAGCAGACATCAAGCTGACGGGTGTCGGCCAGCGGCTACGGGATGTGCTCCAGATTACCAAGTTGGTGACCGTATTCGAGGTCTATGATACCGAGCAAGAGGCTCTGGCGTCCTTTGATCGCAGCCGCAAGTGAGGCTCAGGGCTGCCTTTCAGGTCTTCCGGCGGGCAGGAATTGAACAAAATCGTACTCTCCCCTTCCCACCGCGCGTCGATGCTGGCATTATTCTCGTAGGGCTCCTCGCGCGTCGAGGAGCGCCCGGACACACATGAGCTTTCAGACCATCGTCAATCCTCCGCCGGAATCGAGTTCGGGTGTGTTTCCCACACTCGTGTTCGTGCAGGGGAACGAGCAGCGCATCATCAATCTGGACCACAGCCCCTTCAGCGTGGGACGTAAAGTGGACAAAGACCTGGTGATCGCCGATCCGCGCGTGTCGCGCGACCACGCCCTCATTGTTTCCGAGAACGGCCAGTTCAGCGTAGTTGATCAGGGCAGCAAGCATGGGACCTTCGTTAACGGCGAGCGCATCCAGCAAAAAAACCTGGAGCGCAATGACCGTTTGGAATTCGGAGTTCGTGAAGTCGCTTATGTAATCTTTAACCCTCTGCACGGGACTACGAACTCCGCACGTGAATTTCTAAGCCAGATTTCCGGGATGCACATCTCGGATGAAACTACCGACTTGGAAAAGTTGATTCTGTTTCTGGAGGCCGCCCGCAAGCTGAATACGGTGGGAGTGCTCGATGAAATTCTGATGACGTTGCTCGACGTGACCCTCAAGTTGACCCGCGCCGAGCGCGCCTATGTATTCATGAAGAATGAGCAGGGAGAGTTGCGCTTGGCCGCCGGACGCAACTCCAAGAGCGAACCGCTGCTGGAAGATACGACAATTTCTCACTCGATTCTGGAAGATGCGCTGAAATCCAACTCGGAGTTCGTGCTTACCGACACCAGCCGGTCGCTCGACTTGACCGGACGGAAGAGTATTGTCGCCTACGATCTGCGCACTGTGATTTGTGTTCCGCTGCGCAAGCCGCAGGTGCAGACAACCCGTGACACCGATTCCCCCGCCCCTGCGGTTGCGGCCGAGGCCATGGGCGCGTTGTATGTGGACTCGCGCTTCGCTTCGCGGGACATTTCGGGGGTTAGCAACGACATTTTGCATGCCATCGCAACTGAGGCGGCGTCGCTGATCGAGAATGCCCGCCTGGTGCAGGCGGAGGAGTCCTCCCGGCGCTATCAGCAAGAGTTGTCGATTGCCGCATCCATTCAGCAACGTCTCATGGCGGTCACCATCCCCGAGGTGCCATTCGCGCGGTTGAGTGGAAGAAACCTTTCGTGCAAAGAAATCGGCGGTGACTTCTTCGATGCCGTGAATACCGATGCCGGCCTGACTGTGGTTCTGGCGGACGTCAGCGGAAAGGGAGTCTCAGCGGCATTGCTGGCGTCCACTCTGCAAGGGATGATCTACTCACAACTCACGGCTGGCATGCCCTTGACCGACATCGTGACCGCAGTGAACCGCTTTTTTACCGCGAAGCACATCGGCGAGAAGTACGCCACGGTCCTGATCGCCCGAATCACCGATGTCGGCCAGTTGGAGTATGTGAACTGTGGCCACATTCCGCCGCTCGTGGTTTCTGCCGGGAAAGTCGATCGACCTTCCGATGCCAATCTTCCCGTGGGCTTGCTGCCGGATGCGAAGTACGAAAGCGCGCACTACCAGTTGAAGGCCGGCGACCGCCTTGTGCTGGTAACGGATGGCGTGACTGAAGCGGAAAATGCCAAAGGAGATTTTTTTGAGGATTCGCGGCTCGAAGTGGCCGCCAAGGTCGGCGGCTTGGAGGACATTTTTGCTGCCATCTCGGAGTTTTGTTGCGGTACGCCCCTGAGCGATGACTGTACGGTCGTAGAGTTGGTATATACGGGATAGACCGCTGAGGTCGCCCGCACCTTAGACGTTTTCTACGAGTACCGAATAATCTGTCCCGTCCCAGCGTTGTTCTTGCAGCCAATAGAACGTGAAGACAATCTGTCGTCCCACAGGTAGCTGATCGGAGGGCAAGTCTGCGACACATGCGCCCAATCCCGTGTCATCGCTGTTGATATCCTGCGCGGTCTTCCAGCCATCAAAGCTCCAATGCACGGTTGCCGGCGCGGGCAGGATGAGCCGCAGATGTTTTCCTGGACGCATAGTCTTGCACTTGTTGTTAAAACGCCATCCCCAGTAATGCGATGTTCGTTTCTCCACTTGGTAACGGTGCACCGGCTGCGGCGGCTGGTCGAAAATTTTGCCGTCGCGCAGCGACCGCCGCAACTTTATGTATTCCGAGTGCGCCCATACGAGTGGGCATGCTGAGCCTGTGCCTTTGCCTGCGAACAGTTCCGCCTCCGGCAGATCGGGAGCGTCCCAAACCTGCTCAGGCAGGAGGTGCCCGCCGGCGACCGAGCCTTCCATCACAGCCAGGAGATCTTCCGCAGCCTGGCGATTGCCGGCGGCCAGTTCGTAGTGGGCACGCTCCCCGGCCAGAAGTGGCCAGGGCCGGCCAATGCCTGTGCCATCAAATGGAGAACCGTCTTCGTGCTCTCCGTAGCCGTCGCCGTTGTAACGATACCAGCATGGTCCCTGCGGCAGTCTCACCTTGAGTAGTGCGTCAATCACTTTAACGGTATTCAGCATGCGGGGATCGTTCGGAGCGCGAAGGCCGAAGCGAACCAGCGCCAAAGCGTCCGGGCTGACGATTTGCTCGGCGGGAAGACTGCTTTCTCCGGGCGGGCGGTTCTTGATGGGCACGAATCCCTCCATCGGAGACGCAGCTCCGTCCGAGTTCGGGGGGGTAATACGCACATAGTAGCCGTCAACGCCGACCTGGCGCGCCAGATCCGTTCCAGTGACGTAAGTCCAGCGCTCGATATTGTCGTTCCAGGCGTCGGCGGCATCGCGCAAGTAGCCACCGATCTTTTTTTCTCCGACTGCGTCGGCGAAGTCGGCGGCAGCCAGCAGTCCAGAAATTTCCACGGCAAGGGTGAATGGAGAGTAACCTCCATCCTCTTCCCAACGATCCTGCTGAGTAACCGGGCCGTTGCGCAGAATGAAAGCGGCGGCGCGATAGACCATCATCCACCAGCGTCTCAACTCACCTGCCGCTACATGCATCTCCCGCCGCAAAGTGTCCACCAAGAGAATGGGAAAGGCAGCTTCATCCATCTGCACTCCCATCCAATAAGGCCGGCCATCGAGCCACAGATTCTGCGCCCAGTGCCCATCGGCTTCCTGGGTGGACTCCAGGTACTGCAAGACGCGAATGGCATCTGACTTCGCTCCCGCGGCCAAAAATCCGAAAGCCGTTTCTACCAAGTCGCGCGGCCATACCAGGTGGTAGCCGCCGAGATCCTCATCGCCCTTGTTGAAGCCCCATGGAATGGAGAGGCTGGCGATCACGCCTCCCAGAAAATCCTTGGATTCGTGGGTACGCAAGGCCGCGGCACTACTGCGGTAAAGATCATGATCGCGCCGGGGATGGTCCAGAGGCAGCAGCGTGTCATGCCAACGCTTCCAGTGCGTCACATAGCGGTCGCGCAGCACATCGAGGGGTTCGAGCAGGCTCGATCGTACTTGTTGTCCGGCCTCCGTCCACATTCCTCCAAAGCCCAGCGCCAGGACGAATTCTCCATTGCAGGCGGCCAGGTCAATTTCGCCCGTCAACGCCAGGTTACCGTTTTCCGCGCGAGTGTATTCCCAGGTCAGTCGATAATTCTGGGAGAGGTCTTGCCACCCGTCCGAGTAGCCGACAAATCCCACCGACATTTTCCGCCAGGGGGTTGAGCAGCCGAAAGCCAACGCGGTTTCCTCGCGCTCGGCGAACAACATGGGGATACCCTTGTAATCTCCCACCCAGCCGGTGTTGCCGGCGCCGTGATTGGCGAGATGCGGAGAAAGAAGAGCGTAGAGCCGGTAGTCTTCGAGTTTGCCCTGTTGCGGGATGAAGCGATTCTTTTGCAAGACCACATTGCGGAGGGGATCGGTGAAGATTTCTTTCTCGATCGTGTAACGGCCCTGCGATTCCGTGTTGGTGAGGCGGAAGAGAGGGATGCCGGGCGTGATCGGGGCAATCTCGAACTGACAGTGGCGCTTTTCCTCGGAAAAAAACCGGCTGCCGTCGGTGACGATCAATCCCAGATCTCGAGTGCATGCCTGGTCCACACGCGGATAGTAGACTTCATTCAGAATGCCGTGGCTGATGGTGAACCAGATCCGGCTGTTGCGGGTTAAGGCAGTACCCGCGCCTGTCTTGGCGCTCGAAGTCCAGCGTGCCGAGATTCCCGGCCAGCCAGGGGCGTATCGTTCGTCACTCACTGGGTTCATCCTTGACTTCTATAAGGTGTGTTTCCGAATAGTACTAGAACAGTTGCCGGGCGACGAATGCGTCGACCCGCGCGCCTGACTATGTTGATGATTATCTGGGGCGTAAGATACACATTGTTCCGGTCTAGATGACGATCAGCATTGACCAGCTTACGGTACTGCGGCAGACGATGATCGCAGCGCAACTACGCGCACGCGGCATTCGGGATGAGAGAGTGCTCGCCGCGATGACGAAAGTTCCACGGCATCTATTTGTGCCTGCTGAATATCAAGAGCAAGCCTATGGAGACCATCCGCTTCCCATCGGGGAGGGGCAGACGATTTCGCAGCCCTACATTGTGGCGTACATGTTGGAGGTCTTGGCGCTCGATGGATCTGAGAAGGTGCTCGAGATCGGAACCGGCTCCGCATATCAAACCGCGTTGCTTGCGAAATTGGCTCGGCAGGTCTATTCGGTAGAGCGGATCGAGTCGTTAGCAAGCGAGGCCGCCGCGCTCCTCATACGCCTGGGATATACGAACGTGAGCGTGATTGTAGGCGATGGCAGCCGCGGTCTGCCCGAATATTCGCCTTTCGATGCCATCGTGGTTTCAGCGGCCGTCCCGGTGATTCCTCAACCGTTACTTGAACAATTACGCGAAGCTGGAAAGATGGTTGTTCCCGTAGGGCCGGCAGATGCGCAGGTGCTGAAGTTGGTGAGCAAACAGCAAGGCCGTGCGGCGGTTACGAACCTGGAAGGGTGTCGCTTCGTACCGCTGATTGGAGAACAAGGATATGGCCGGGGATGGTAATCGTGGCTTGCCTGCCACGGACTTAAGACCGGGCTGCTTTACAATTTGATGGTGGCAATTCTTCAGAAGCTGCGCACGACGCTCGAGATGATCAAGTGGGAGCACTCGGTCTTCGTTCTGCCGTTTGCGCTCTGCGGAGCCATGCTGGCGGCAAACGGCATTCCCACTGCTCACGCGCTGGTTTGGATTATTGTTGCCATGGTGTCGGCCCGCTCGGCGGCCATGGCTTTCAATCGCATAGCCGACGCCTCGATTGACGCAGCCAATCCGCGCACGCAGACGCGAGCATTGCCGGCGGGCACGCTCACGCACAGCTTTGTCGCAGTATTCGTTCTTGTTTCCTGCGCAGTCTTTGTTCTTGCCGCCTCCCAGCTCAATCGACTTTCGTTGCTGCTCTCTCCATTGGCGCTGGGTGTGGTCTTGCTTTATTCCTACACCAAGCGCTTCACTCGCTGGTCGCACCTGGTTTTGGGATTCGCCATGGGCATTGCCCCATCAGCGGCGTGGATTGCGGTACGGGGATCGCTTGATCCCCGCATCCTGCTGCTCACCGCCGCAGTTACATTCTGGGGTGCAGGTTTCGATGTGCTGTATGCCTGCCAGGACTATGATTTCGACCGACGGAGCGGTCTGCACTCCATTCCACGTTATTTCGGTATCGACCGGTCACTGTGGATCGCACGGGCCTTTCATGTGGCCATGCTCTTGCTGCTGGTCAGCGTCGTCCTCGTTTTCGGGCTGGGAAAGCTGGCGATCGCGGGCGTCGCCACGGTTGCCCTGTTTCTTGCCTGGGAGCACTCGCTTGTATCTCCGACCGATCTTTCCAGGCTCAACGCCGCGTTCTTTACCATGAACGGATTGATTTCAGTAGTGTTCTTCCTGTTCGTCGCTGGCGATTTGCTGTGGCGCCTCTGACGACTCAGTGCCAGGCTGTGACTTTCAACGGAGTGGTACGGTATCATCGAAAGCGATGCCGACCCTCCATCCCTTTCAGACCGACGACGCGCGCCTCTGGCCGATTCACGAGAAGGTCGTCTCCCGGGAGCGCCTTAGCGGCGATGATGCCCTGGCTCTTTACCGCACCGGTGATATTCTCGCGGTCGGTTGGATGGCAAATTCGATGCGCGAGCGCATGCACGGTGACAAGACCTACTTCAACGTCAATCGCCATCTGAATCCCACCAATGTGTGTGTGGCCGCCTGCCGGCTTTGTGCCTTCGGGAAAAAGAAAGACGCTCCGGGCGCGTACACCATGGCTTTGGAAGAAGCATTCGAAACCGCGGCTTCAGGGTATAGCGAGGCGGTCACGGAGTTCCACATCGTCGGCGGATTGCATCCCGACCTTCCGTTTCAATATTTTCTGGATCTCATTTCTGGACTCAAAAAGCGCTTTCCGCAAGTCCATCTGAAGGCTTTCACCATGGTGGAGGTAGCTTATTTGGCCAAGCGTGCCAAGTTGTCAATCGGGGAGACGCTCGAACAGCTAAAGGCGGCCGGTGTGGATTCACTCCCCGGCGGCGGCGCTGAGATTTTCGCTGACCGGGTGCGGCACATCATTTGCGATCACAAGATCGATGGCGCCCAGTGGCTGGAAACGGCGAAACTCGCTCACCAGATGGGATTAAGATCGAACGCGACCATGTTGTATGGGCACGTCGAAAACGATGAAGATCGCGTGGACCACCTGTTAAAGCTGCGGGCACTGCAAGACCAGACCAGCGGATTCCAAACCTTCATTCCCCTGGCATTCCATCCCGACAACACTCCCTTGCAGCACTTGCCGAAAACCACGGGGATGACCGACATCAAGCAGATCGCGGTCAGCCGCCTGGTGCTGGATAACTTTCCCCACATCAAAGCCTATTGGCAAATGATGACCGCGAAGATAGCCCAGATTGCGTTGCGCTTCGGGGCGGATGACATTGACGGAACTGTGATTGAAGAAAAGATTTACCACGATGCCGGGGCCACCACTCCCCAAGGTATGCGCAGGGAAGAACTTATGCGGTTGATCCGCGAAGCCGGCCGGGAACCGGTGGAGCGCGATACTTTGTACCGGCCTGTGACCCGGACAGAAACCTCAGTCACGGTGGCAGTGTAAAACCTCATCCGGGTGCAGAGCAGGATACCCTTCCTAATTCCGAACACTTCGGGTCCGAAATTCTTCTGGAATTCTGCTTTTGCTTTTTCGCTGCGGGTGTAGAATCGCCTTGTAGGGAACCGGAAGTCTTCGCGGGATCTGTTCCCGTGTTCCGAGGCCTGGCATGAATGTTCACTTCAGTTATAAGGATCACCGAACTCCCGACGTAGAAAAAGAAATCAGTCATCTGGTCGAAAAACTGCGCAAGCGGCTGCAAGTGTTCCGGCCGGAGTTAGTCCACCTGAAAGGGGCGATTGAGCAGAATTCACCCCGCGAGGGAACCACGGTTTCATTCAACCTACGTTTGCCGTCGGGTCAGATGGCAGTGCAGAAGTCGGCGCATTCAGCTGCCGGCGCACTGAAAGCCGCGGCGGACGATCTGCTGCACCAGATCACTAAACACAAGGACCTGCTGCGAAACTCGCACAAATGGGCACGCCGCCGAGTGGCCGATTTCCGTTCGGAACCTGAGGTCCGCTTTGAAGATACCGTCGCCGTGGTCCGCGTTCCGGCCATTTCGGCGGATGACATACGTTCCTTCGTGAGCGTGAATCTGGTCCGATTGGAACGCTTCGTCGAGCGTGAATTGTACTTCCGTGAGACGAGCGAGGAATCCTACGGGGCCGCGGTCAGCAAGGAAGAAGTCATCGATGAGGCCATCGCCCGGGCCCTGGGCAACGGAGCCGAGAAGCCTGAACGTCTGGCCCTGGAACCATGGTTGTACCGGCTGGCGTTACTTGCCATTGAGGACCTCTGCCGCTGCAACCCCGAGAATGTGGATTCCATCCACCTTGAAGACTCGGCGCGCCAGCGTAACGTGCGCGCCAGCGATGAAGCTGAGCTACAGTTCCATCAGCCTGATGAAACTCTGACCCGAGAAAACGTTATTGCCGACCGGCGCATCGCCACACCAGAAGACATTGCTTCTTCGGATGAAATAATCGCCCTGGTGCAACTTGCGCTCGACGGTGCCCAGCGACCGGATCGCGAGTCGTTTGTCTTGCATGCCGTTGAGGGATTCTCGGTGGAAGAAATTGCTGCCATCACCGACCGCAAGGCCGACGATGTACGCACCTCGATCGCGGCCGCTCGCGAACATCTGCGACATTCGGCGCCGCTGGCCGGGCGGTGGGACAAATCAAACAGCAGAATGTTGCGTGCGACCGGCACCTGAGCACGCGCATTTGTGCGGATCGGAGAAGCCGTCATGATTACGCGCGAAGACATCCGTGAGCTGGCTCACTTCCAGAGTGACGGGCATGAAAACTGTGCCATTAGCTTCTACTTCGAGCCCTGCACACCGCTCGACCGATCCCACCGGGAAGAGGCAATCCTGGTCAAGGATCTTGTCCGCAATGCGTTGCATGACGTGGAGAAACAGGGAAAAAATGGCAGCGTCAAAGCAGATCTCGACCGCATTCTGAGCCTGGCTGAAAGCCTGCATGGCAACCAGGCCCGTGCCAAGGCTGTGTTTGCCTGTGCCAGCCGGCGTTTCTGGCGGGAATTCGACCTGCCCGCGCAATTGCCGGGAACCCAATTGTTCGTGAACCGCCGGTTCCATATGAAGCCACTGGCAAAGGTTCTGGGAGTTCAGCCCTGGCTGTGGGTGGCACTGGTAGACCGCCGGAAGGCCCGGTTTTTCGAACTAAGGCTCGACGAACTACAAGAGCGAGAGGGATTGTTCCGCCCTCCTGCGCTTCGTCAGGGGAGCGGCGATGGTTTCGCTGGGTACGACGGCGGGCATGCCGAGCGCCGCGTGCGGGACGACGCTTTGCATCACTTCAAAGATGTTGCCGCAGATCTCCGCGAGGCTCTTGAAAAAGGGATCTGCGAGAAGCTGATCATTTGCTGCCATGATACCAACTGGCACCAACTGGAATCGTATCTCCATCCGTATGTAAGGGAGAGGGTGGTTGGCCGTTTCTCGGGGGACGTCACTAAGATGACAAATGATCAGATCAAAGAACAAGCCAGCCGCCTATTGCGGGAGTCGATTGATCGGCGTCGGCGTGTGCTGGTAGGTGAGGTTCTCGATCAGGCCAGGAGCAACGGCCGCGGGGTGACGGGATTGCGGCGCGTCTTGCGAGCGCTTGAGCTCGGGGAAGTGCAGACGCTGCTCGTCGGCGAGGAGTTTTCGCACGCGGCGGTGGAATGCACGGGATGCAGCCATCTTGATGCCCACATGGTGCGTTACTGTGCGGCGTGCGGACGCGGAACGCGGGAACTCGAAGATGCCATGGATGCGATCATTCCCATCGCCATTCGCCGCGACATCGAATTGTTTTATGTGAAAGATGATCCCGAGTTCGACTCCGCTGGGAGCATTGCGGCGCTCCTACGTTTCCGTTCCGATCAGAGCAATGGACATGCCTTGTCTGTGGCCTCCTGAAATTTGAGAATAGAAGACCCATAACGGAGGGGCTGCTTCTCAAAACTTTTCTACCGATGTCGGGCTCCGCGCAAGTCAAGCCTGATACCGGGGCGTGATATTCTGGCGCACGTTTCAATAGATACTTCCTTGGAGGCAAGATGACCGTCTCACGTCGCGACTTCTTGGGCACCGCTGTCGCAGGCACTCTGTCACTGGGGTTACTCGATCCCAAGGGTTACGGACAAGCGTCGAAAAAGAGTGATGCTGGCTCCGCCGGCAATATCCCCATTATGATTTCCGCCCACAACGGCCTCGCCTATCTCGATGATGGCTACGCATTCCTTGCGGCTGGAGGGGACACGCTCGATGCAGCGCTCAAAGTAGTACAGGGCCCCGAGAACGATCCTAACGATACTAGCGTTGGCCTCGGAGGTTTGCCCAACGAAGAAGGCGTAGTTGAACTCGATGCCTGTTGCATGCATGGACCGACGCGGCGCGCCGGATCGGTAGGAGGTGTGCGGAATATCAAGAATGTTTCGCTGGTTTCAAAAGCGGTGATGAACCATACCGGCCACGTAATGTTGGTCGGCGAGGGGGCGGAGCGATTCGCCGCAGCCATGGGATTTCCCCGCGAGAACCTTCTGACCGACCACTCCCGCAAAATCTGGTTGCTGTGGAAGGAATATCACTCCACACAAGACTGGTGGGGACCGGGTCTGGCCGACCCCCACTGGCAGGCCCCTGACGCGAAACCGCAGTCCGAGCTTTGGCAGGAGCGTTTTCGGCGGCTGGAAGAACATGCCGCCGATCTTGGTATTGCGCCTGAGTTACGCCATGAAGCCGTGCACAAGGTGCTGTTTCCTCCGACCGGCACTATTCACTGCTCCGCCCTCAACAGCAAGGGAGAAATGTCTGGATGCACTACCACCAGCGGCCTGGCCTACAAACTTCCGGGGCGCGTAGGCGACTCGCCCGTCATCGGTGCGGGCTGCTACACCGATCAGGACGTGGGCTCAGCGGGCGCGACCGGCAGCGGCGAAGAAAACATTAAAGTTGCCGGCGCGCACACCATAGTTGAAAACATGCGCCACGGAATGTCGCCGCAAGAGGCAGGCTCGGACGCACTGAAGCGCATTGTGCGCAACTACAACAACGACATGAATAAGCTGCGCTTTGTGGACATGACTTATTACATTCTTCGCAAAGACGGCGCCTATGCCGGAGTTTCGCTGTGGGAAGGCTACGAACCTGGCAAACCGCATACCATTGCGGTACACGACGGGACCAAGCGTTCGGAAAAAACTGTAGCGCTATTGCAGGGAGCGTCGGTGGACTTTCCGGCAACGCCGAAAGTGCCTGCCGAGGTGATGCAGGAATACAAGTGACAGTGGCGCGTGCCCCGGCCTCTACATGCAAGCTATCAGCTTGCGCTGCAGGAATCTCTTCTCCGGTTCGGAGCACGGCCGCTCCAGTGCCTGGCGGAAACAATCGGCGGCGCCTTCGCGATCTCCGAGATCGAGCAACAGGCGCCCTTGCACTGCCGGCAACAAGTAGTAGTTGCGCAGGGAACGGTCCTCGAACAGAGGGCGGAGCGCAGCCAGCGCTGCTTGCGCTCCGTGGACCTTCGATAGCACAACCGCGCGATTCAGCGCGACCACAGGCGACGGACTGATTTCCATCAGTCGGTCGTACAAGTCCAAGATGTGCTGCCAATTGATGTCGGCTGAGCGTTGAGCGCCGGCGTAAACCGCCGCTATGGCCGCCTGCACGTGATACGAGGACATGTGAGTACCTTCCGCGCACTCGCTGAAATGACGGAAGCCCAGCCCAACCAGTTTCTGATCCCACAGGCTGCGGTTTTGATCCTCGAGCAGCACAAGTTCTCCTGAGCTATCAACCCGGGCCGGCAGGCGTGCTGCCTGAAACGCAATCAGCGCGACCAGAGCATGTGCTTGCGGCGTTGCAACCGAAGAGGTAGCCAAGAGGCGGCCCAGTCGCAGAGCCTCTCCGCAGAGATCGTGCCGAACCAGGTCTTCGCCGGATTGTGCGGTGTAACCCTCATTGAACATCAGGTAAATAACTTCGAGAACAGATTCGAGGCGCAAGGCAAGGTCGTCTCCGGCGGGCAGCTCGAAGGCGATCGCTGTCTCGCGAATCTGCCTTTTGGCGCGAACAAGCCGCTGGGCGATCGTAGGCTCATCACACAAGAAAGCCCGGGCAATTTCACGAGTACTGAAGCCGCCGGCGGTCTTCAGGCTGAGGGCTACGCGAGCATCGCGCGGAAGGGCCGGATGGCAGCACATCAACACCATGCGGAGTTCGTCGTCCCGGAGCTGGTCTTCGATCGGCGCATCATTTCCAACGACTGCCCCCGATTCACGAATACGCTCAGCCGCGAACTCAATGTTCTTTTCTCCGGCCAGGGTGCGGTGGCGAATGGTATCCAACGCGGCGTTGCGGGCCACCCGGAAGAGCCATCCTGCAGGATTTTGGGGGATTCCGGAATATGGCCAGGTTTGAAGCGCTTTGAGCAGAGCTTCCTGCACTACTTCTTCGGCGAGATCGAGATGCTCCGGGCCAAGCAACCGGGTTAAGTAGGCGACCATCTGCCCCGCACGATTGCGGAACAGATGGTCTACCAGAGTGCCGGCAGGGCCGGAGCTGGTCGGAGCGCTGATCTCGGTCACTGCCAACGACTGCCTCTTCTTTGTCCGTACAGTTTTTCTTTGCGTGCTTGGTGGAATTGCTTTGTGATCTCTGCGGTCAAGAGCGCAACCGCAAAGATCGCAAAGGTGCCGCGAAGGTCGCAAAGAACGGTTTTAGGCCGCATCCATCATAGGATCGACCTGCCGTACTTCGACCGTGCCTCCGTACTCAAGGGAGGGGCAGCCGCGGGAGATTTCGACTGCCTCGTTATAGTTCGCGGCCTTGATCAGGTAATAGCCGCCGAGCACTTCCTTGGTCTCGCTGTAGGGACCGTCGGTGACCCGGATCTGACCTTTGCCGCGCATGACTTTCCCTGCGTCGTCGGCGAGTTTGTGACTTGCAAGATGGACGCCGGAACCGCGCAGTTTATTTTCCCAGGCCATGTATTTCTCAATTGCCTTCTGCATGTCTTCCGGGCTGATGTTCGACCAATTCGCCGGATTGTCATAAAGCAGCAGCATGAAACTTGGCATAGCGTCTCCTATCGTACTCGAGTGTATTGGACGGCTTCGCTGAATTTGGGTTTGCCACCTTCGTAAAACTGCCAGTCGGTGGAGAAGTGGTCGGCGTCAATGAAACGGAAGGTGGCATTATGCATGTGTCCAGCCTCCGGTCCGCTGAGCCCGGTGGCGTTCACAAAGGCGAAACGAAGCTCGCCAGTCGCGTTGTCAAATGACTCGGCTTGCATATGAGGCTGGTTGTGCGCCATGCAATAGTGGGTGAGTTGCAGACGGTCGCCGTCAAGGTAATATACGGTGACCATGGCATTGCCGGGCCCGAGATCGTCGCTATCGAAGTGCTCGATCACAGCCGATCCGCCCGAGACCACTTCGTAGCGGGCACGGGATTTTCCTTTGCCAGTTGTCGCCTCCCAGTTGCCGGCAAGGGATTTGAGCTGAGTGAAGGCCGCGGCTTGGTTGCCCTGAGATGCCGCCGCAGCGCTCAGGGTACTGGCCAGGATAGCTCCGACCGCTAACACACGTAGTTTCATAGATTTCCTCCGTGACAGGGAAGTTTTTGTTGAACTACTCATTCTCCCTGTTCGAGGAATAGACGAATGAAGGGGAGGGAATTCGACAATGCCAAGAGGCATTTTTGTCCGGGCAGCGCGAACCGGCTTAGCTCCAAATCACCGACTGAACCGCAGAAAAGTTCTACGCGAATCTGACTTTCACATCCGCCCCTTTCTCCAGGTGGATGCTGTCAATGAAGCGCACCTTTCCCGTCCGAAGGGTCAAGATAACGGATGACGTTCGCGTGCCTTCGCCGAAGAAGCGCACGCCACGCATGAGGGCGCCGTCGGTAACTCCAGTCGCGGCGAAAATAAGTTGCTGGCCGGGAGCCAGGTCTTCGGCTTCGTAAATGCGGTTCTTGTCTTTGATGCCCATACGGGCAATGCGTTCCTCGAGTTCCGGCTTGTTAATGATGAGCCGCCCCTGCATGTAACCGTTCAGGCAGCGGATGGCGGCCGCAGTGATGACGCCTTCGGGTGCGCCACCCGAGCCCATCACTGCGTGCACGCCGGTGCCGATCACCGCAGCGGCGATGCCAGCAGAAAGATCGCCGTCGCCAATCAGCCTGATGCGTGCGCCGGCGGCGCGAATGTCGGCGATCAGCTTTTCGTGACGCGGGCGCTCGAGCACGATCACCACCAGGTCTTCTACGTCCCGGCCCAGCCGCTTAGCAATATTTTTCAGATTGTCGGCCACGGGGGCATCGAGTTCCACGGCGTTCTTGCAGGACGGCCCGACGACGATTTTGTCCATGTAGCAGTCGGGCGCGTTGAGCAGGCCGCCGCGTTCCGACGCGGCCAGGACCGTGATTGCCCCCGGCGCTCCGGTGGCGCAAAGGTTGGTGCCTTCGAGCGGATCCACTGCGATGTCGACTTCCGGCACTTCGCTGCCGTCGGGGAACGCTGCGCCCACTTTTTCGCCGATATAGAGCATGGGCGCTTCGTCACGCTCGCCTTCGCCGATCACGATGGTGCCCCGCATGGGAATCGAGTCCATGGTCTTACGCATGGCCTCGGTGGCCACCTGGTCAGACAATTTGCGTTCGCCTTGGCCCATAGTGTGCGCGGAAGCGATGGCCGCGACCTCGACGACGCGCAGGAATCTGGATGCCAGATCGCTCTCAATGTTCTCCCCAAAACACCGCACTTTGCCCTCGACCTTAGGTTGAGTAACCATGAATGCCCTCCGAAATGAACCGGCTTGTGAATATAGCGCGAAGTGGGGTGCGAGGGGAAGCGGGGCAAGTTACCTGGCCTGCCGGTGCGGGGGCTGCTAAAATTACCTGATACCTCGGTCGCAGGTTCGCGTGGGGCTATAGCTCAGCTGGGAGAGCGCATCGTTCGCAACGATGAGGTCGTCGGTTCGATCCCGACTAGCTCCACCAAATTCTTAACGCTTTGCCGATTCGTCCAGCCACAGTCTGCCGGCTCGCTACGGCATGCCCATGAATCCGTGCACCACGCCGCCCAGGTCGGTATAGCGCCCGACCACAATGCCGGCCTTGTTGAGACCTAGCACGCGGGTGTCTAGGGAGGCGGAAAAATTTACGGTGGTGAAAACGCCTCCACTCTCGATATAGCCACTGAACGGACCCAGTCCATCGATGCCGTCGTAGCCTACAATTTTTCCGTTGTCGTTGATTCGCGTGGCCAGGGTGTCGGTGGCACCGGGGTATTCGAACGAAGAAAACTTTGCGTTAGACAACGCAAACCCATGCTGGTTGCCGTCGAAATCGTCGTAGAATCCAACGATTTGTCCGGCGGTGTTGATCCCGGTAATCGCCGTGAGAATTGCATTCGGAGCATTGTAGGTAGTGTAAGTGCCCTGGGAGTAGGTGAAGCCATGGTGCACCCCGCCGCGGTCAACATAGGTGCCCACGATGGTTCCTGAATTATTGATGCTCCAGGCATTGGTGAGCGTCGCGCCGGGAGGATCGAGCGTCGTTGCCTTGCCTGCGTCGTACAGGAAGCCATGAGTGATGAAGGCGCTGTCCGTGTACCAGCCCACCGCCTGGTTCAAATCGTTAATCCCATATACAAAGGTCGCCTGGGCGCCGGGCACATCGAAAAACTTGAAGGACGTGTGGATCAGGGCAAAGCCATGGTTCACTCCCTTGGAATCGACATAATACCCGGCTACGACGCCACTCTTGTTGATGGCGGTGCAGTCGGTTTCTTTGGCGTTGGGAACGTCCACGGTAACCAAGTTGCTTTGTGCGTGGCTTGACGCTGGGATCCAACACACCAGCAGCAGAGTCGGAAGCAGGAGTTTGGCTTTGAAGCGGGACATGGAACACCTCTGAATGTGCAGTCCCATTCTGTCATTGGACAGGAAGCGCTTCAATCGCGGGATTCAGGATGAAGTTGTATAGTTTGGTGCGGAGTGGGGCAGATCATTTCACGGGATCACGTGGAACGGTACGTTGCTGGTCAACACGCCGGTAGGCGTGGTCACCGTGACGTAGCCTGTCGTCGCGCCTGCCGGAACTGTGGCTTCGATCAACGTGTCGGACTTAACTGTGAATGTTGCCGGAGTTCCGTTGAGCGAGACGCTGGTTGTTCCTGTGAAGCCTTGCCCGAGAATGCCGCCGAAGTGCCCGACTCTTCCTGCGTCGCGCACAAATGTCACGAACGGGCCAAGACCCATGTCTAGGCTGAAGACACTGCCGCAGCCGTAGGGAGCTAGGCATGTAAGGTCGCCGCCGGTTTGAGTAACGCCGTAGAAAGTTCCATCGGTCGCTTGGAACAACCCGCCTCGTGGGTTCGTTCCGCCCGTGCCGTCCAAATCGTGAAGTATTGTTAGCGCGCCACTCGGAGTGATCTGAAAAACAGTCCCGGTATTTTGGTCCCCACCCACGTTCGTCGTTCCGTAGAAGTTCCCATCTGTGGCCTGAACTACCCCTGCGAAAGGTTGGCTACCGTCAGCGCAGTTTGTTTGGGCACAGAAGCTGTAAATCGTCGTAAGCTTTCCCCCTCTGGCGATCTTGAAGACCGTCCCCTCGTTGTAGGCCCCGCCTTCCAGAGTAGTTCCATAGAGGTTGCCATCAGTGGCTTGGATCAATCCACTGGAGGGGAGAGCACCGTCAATCCGGGAAAAGCTGTGCAGAGTGCTCAGCTTGCCGCCCAAAGTAATTCTAAAGACCGTGCCGAGCAGGCCCGTTCCGCCGGTCGAGGTTGTCCCGTAAAGATTCCCGTCGGTTGCCTGCACTAGAGTCGAGTAAGGTGCCTGACCGTCGACGCAATCGCTATCAGCGCAGAAGCTATATAGCGCTGTAAGGATGCCCTGCGGGGTTATTCTGAACACTGTGCCACTGTCGTACGCTCCGCCGATTGGCGTTGTCCCATAGAAATTTCCATCGGTGGCCTGCATCAATGTAGCTTGGGGATTGGCACCGTCTGTGTAGTTAAAGCTCTGAATAGTTGTTAGCTTACCCGTGGGCGTCATTTTGAAGATGGTTCCAGAATCGTTGTTGGTTCCACCTATATCTGTAGCCCCATAGAAGTTTCCATCAGTAGCTAGAACCAGCCCTCCTATCGGATTAGCACCATCAGTGCAGTTCGGCCGAGTACAAAAGAGATGTGTTGTCGTCAGATTGCCTGTTCGGTCGATCTCGAAGACCGTGCCGCAGCCCTGTCCGCTGCCGCATTTGTCGCTGCCACCCTCGCCGGTAGTTCCGTAGAAATTCCCGTCAGCACCCTGCACAAAGGACATTGAGAAGGGCAAAGCTCCATTCGTGCCATCGAAAGTTACGAGGGTAGTGAACACCTGCGCGTGGGCGGCAACCGCCGTCGCCGCTCCGAGCGCAAAGACGGTGACAGCCATTTTCCACGCGCTAAGTTTCCCCATCGGGAAACCTCCGTAGGTGCAAAATCGAATCGCGGCCCAACCCACTGAGAGCCGCAAGGGGGAGAACACTGCGGAAAGGCCGAGCAGTGAAGGATTATCTTCCCCGGCATAGCTGGCGTCAAGGCCGGTTTCGGCCCCGAAGTGCGGCCTTCGCCTGGCACCGCACTTGCGCGCAACCCCGATGGCACTCCAGCGCAGTATGCCGCGCTGCGGTTCCCCCACACTACTGTAGCTGCTCGATGGTGAATGCCAAGTCGTACTGTAAATTCATGGGCGGCGGATTGCTCACCGACGTAAGGTAGCTTACAGGGGTGCCGGGGCGCGGACTGAAAACATAAGAACCGATGTACTGTGTGTGTGGTCCGTGAACATTTAGACCCATGAACGCACCACAATCCCCTTGCTGGAAACGGTCGCTACACATGAAGTAGAAGTTGAGCGAAGGGTTGAATTGAATATTATTCATCGCTTTGCCCGATATATAAGCGTTCAACCGATACAGCCCACTCCGTTCGGGTGTAAATATCGTTGTCTGTGAAATGGCTGCGGTCTGCTGAGTCAGGATGACCGATTGAACAACCTTCCATTGCGGCTGGTTCTGCCCGAAGGCGACCAGTGAACACAACGCTACCAGCAGGCACATCGTCGCTTTACGCATAAACTGCTTCCCTCCCCGGAAAGCCGCAACAATCCATCACCGGGCGATGCCGCACCGACGCGGACGGCCAACGCCCTTCACACGCTTCGCCCGGCAGCCACGGATTCGCACGGATTCTCACTGATCAGGAACAAGAGACTCATCAGTTAGTGTAAATTGTTAAGGTGTGGGCGCGTAGCTCAGTTGGTAGAGCAATGCCCTTTTAAGGCATGGGTCGCAGGTTCGAGTCCTGCCGCGCTCACCAATATTGAGGTCCCTCCCCGTTCCACCTCGCTGCGCTCGGTGTTCAGGGTTCGGGATTTCGCCAGCGGGCTCTCGCTACGCTCACGCCCGCTAAGCGGCTCAAGTTCGAGTCCTGCCGCGCTCACCAATCATTTCTACGACAGCTTCTTCTTAGCGAAGGGAACTGCATAGGCTGCGGCGGGGTTGTGTGACGTTGTTGTCGAAGCCTTGCGGTAGTAATCCAGCGCCTTGTCTTTCTCGCCAAGTTTTTCGTAGGTCTGGCCGATCATGCATTGGATGAATGCATCGTTCGGGTTCCCTTGCTCGAACCCGGCTAGCGCCGCCTTATAATCTGCCGCGTAGAACGCGACGTAGCCCTTCAGATAAGGGAAGAACTGCGCTTGCTCAGGGATGGCGCCCTTGTCGAGAATGGCTTTTGCCGCAGCCACGTGCTTTTGCGCTTCCGCCTGATCCCCGCGCCGGGCGGCGATCCGGGCCTGCGCGTGTTCCCAGCGGAAGTTCCACAGGTCTTGCCGGGCCGGCTTGATATCGGGCTCTTTCAGGCCGGTGTCGCGGCCAGTCTGGTACCACTTGTAGGCCGCGTCGAAGTCGCCGGAATCCAGGCAGACGCGAGCCATCTCGTCGGCGGTTTCTCCCTGCTGAAAGAAATTCTTCGCGCCGCCGTGGAAATCAAAAACCGGCTGTTCGTACTCAACCGTCTTCTTGCAGTTCCCTTCGAAGGCGTAGGACATCGCCATCGCCCTCTGAGCTGATGCCTTGGCCTCGGCCGTGTCCGCGACCTCAATCGCCTTAGTGAAATACTTGCGGGCCTCATCGCCTTTCCCCATGAGGTCGAGCACACTCCCGGCCGCGAGGTTCGCGGGAAGAGAATCCGGGGAAGTTTGCAGAGTCTGGCGATACAGCGCCAACGCGTCTTGCGGCTTTCCGTCGCGTACCAACTGCTGGCCTTGTTTGACGAATTCAGGTTGTTGCGGTTGGGCGGGCGCTTGCGCAAATAGGCCAGCCGAGGCAAACATCAGGAAAAATGCCGGGACGCGTGCAACGATAGTCGGTTTCATGAATTGGATTATAAATCTCAAGCGTGCCCGTCATTGCAGAAGGATTACCAACAACCGGCCATCGGAACTGTAGCCGTCGCCGGTGGCATTCTTTGCCTCCTGAACCGGGTTGGGCGGAAGATAGTAGGTCAGACTCTTTACTTTGTCAGACTTCTGCAGGCTGCTGCCGATATTGTCGCGCTCGCCATCGACCACGGGATCGATCTTGTGGGTCACGCTACCGTTACGCTTGTCCTTGGCGAAGCCGATGTCGTGGGTGCCAGCGCCCGCCCACACGTCGTGCCCTTGCCAGGTGAAGGGGGCTTTCCAGATGCGAAAGTGATGGCGGCTGGCGACCATGGCAATAGGTTCCGCCATTTCGTAACCAAAATCCTGCGGCCGGCCGAAGAGGTAAAGCGTGCTCATTGGCATCTGCAAGTAGTCTTTTTCCTCGTAGGTTTCCAGCGCGGCTTCGAACACAGCTTTCTTGTTGTTGGTGTCAGCCACGTGCCAGCTGGCGGCATCGAGGGCCGCCTGTACGTCCTTTTCTGATCCGACGATGACAAAGTTCACCATGTCGCCGAGATTCTTGAACTGATCGTTCACCCGGCGGGGCAATCCATCAATGCTCTTGCGGAGAGCCACATCCAAGGACGCGGTGGAGAGTTTTAGGCTGGCCGCGGCCGTCCCTGAACCGGTCGCAGGCTTGTCTATTCCAAACTGTCCCTGCATGAAGATTTCGGCTGCACTCGCGAGTTGCGATTTCAGTTGCTCACCGCGATTCTCCGATCCACCACTTCCTGACGTCGAACCTGCTCCGCTTGTACTTGCGGTTGCCCCATTTGCAACTCTGTGAACCTTCACCGCAAATCGGCCTTGGCAGGGGGGATCACCTGCCACGTTGACGGCCAGGAACAAGTGCGACGTTTCTGTGATATTCAGATCGTGGCTGCTGCCCACCAGCAAAGGCGTCGCACCGGGATCGTGAAGCCGTGCAATCAGCGCCCCGGCAGGAGCCGACGACAACGGCAGATTCGCATTGGCCGCGCCGCCGCTCAGCCCATTTGGATCGCAACCACCAGCGCTACCGGTCGCGGAAATCTGCACCGAGTCGCCAGACTGTAGGTCTAGACCGGTGTCAATCCACGCCTGCGTGGTCGAGACCACATAGCTGGAGTCCTGAGCGAACGCTGGCAATCCCAAAACCAACGTGAGGCACAAGAACAATATGTACGGGGGTCGCGACAAGTCATGGTTGAGAAGAGGCATGTGAACCTCCCAAAAGAAGGATTCTATACCGCAGTTTAGCGGTTTCGGGCTTCCATTGCCGCCATTTCCTTGCGTACGGTGTCAGCGCGCGCTCCGGTAGGCTCTTCGTCAAGAAATGTGTGCAATTCGGTGGCGGCGTCAGAGGCGCGGTTTTCCTGTTCCAGGGCTTTGGCAGCGATGTAGTGTACGAAGGGTTCTTCGCCGAGATGCACGAAGTGCACCTTGTGGCAGGTGGCGATGGCGGCCTCCCAATGGCGCTGCGCAAACTGTACCTTGGCCAGCAGCACCAGGGTCTGAACATTGTTCGGATCTGCCGCGGCCGCCCGGTTCAACAGCGGTTCGGCCTCGGGCAGGTTGTGATCGACTATGTCCATCGTAGCGAGGTTTACCAGCGCAGCGGCAAAGTGTTCGTCCAAGTGGATTGCGGTTTGCAGGGATTCGCGTTCCCGGATGCGATCGCCGAGACGAGCATAAACGACTCCAAGGTTATTGTAGGCTGCGGCATATCGCGGGTATGCCGCCACGGCTTTCAATAACTCATTCTTGGCGTTGCTCCAATTCTGTTTCGCCATCAGTGTCCGGGCTTTGTCGAAATCTTTTTTTGCGCTGTCGGGAGTGCTCAGGTCAACCGCCGCCACGGTGGGTGCGTTCGGCTTGCTTGCTCTTGCCTGTGTGCCGGCGCGTTTCACAGTCACGAACAATGATTGCGCGCCGTCGCCGGCATTAACTTCGACCGGGCCACTGTCGGTATCCTCAATGCCTTCCCCAGACACCAGCAGGTGATAGCTTCCCGTGGACAGACCGTCGAAGTCTGCGCTGCCGTCTTCAGCGGTATAGACATCTCCGATTGGGGTGGAACTCGCGCCACTCAAAAGAACGACGCGGGTATGAAGGTTGCAAGAGTGACCATCGTTGAAGATGAGCTTCACATGCAAGTGTCCAGCCCTGAATTGAGTGAACGCGACGGGAACAAACGCTAACAATAACAATAAGGTCAGCAGCACAGCCAAGCGGCGAGAGATCATCGGTTCCCCCTCCGAATCACACGCAGCGAACCAACATTGACGCCCTAACACAGCAGTCATGGACACATGACTGACTATGGGCGTGATTGTACACCTCGTGTAAAGGGTGGCCTGGGAATGAGTCGACGTACGAGAATCTACAGCCAGCCCTTGGTCCGGGCGATGCGCGCGGCTTCTACGCGATTGCCGGCGCCCAATTTGCTGATGGCTTCGGAGAGATAATTGCGCACCGTTCCCTCGGAGAGGTTCAGATCGGCAGCGATATCACCGCTGCCCTTGCCGTCGCCGGCCAGACGTAGGACTTGCCGCTCGCGATCGGTGAGCGGATCAGGCTCGGCCCAGGCTTCTGTCGCCAGTTCGGGATCGATGACGCGCAACCCCTGCTGTACCCGGCGGACGGCTTCAGCCAGTTCTTCCGCGCGCATGTCTTTCAACAAATATCCGGACGCTCCAGCTTCAAGAGCACGACGCAGGTAGCCGGCGCGGGCGAAAGTGGTGAGGATAATGACCCGGGTTCCGGTCTTCCGCCGCTTCAGTTCCGCGGCCACGTCGAGGCCCGTCATCTCCGGCATTTCAATATCGGTGATGAAGACGTCGGGCTTGTGCTCCAACACCGCGCGCAAAGCATCTTTGCCGTTGCGTGATCGGGCAACGACGCCGATGTCACCTTCAATCTCGAGTAGCGCGGCGAGCGCACCGAGAACCATTCCCTGGTCTTCCGCAATGACGACGCGAATGGTCTTGCGGCCGTTTTTGGGCGAGGTGCTCAACCGTTCTCGTTTCTTGACCTGGGAGCGATTGGAAACTCGATGGTGAGGCGCGTCCCAGAGTTGGTCTCGCGTTGCAAAGTGCCGCCCAGAGCCTCTATACGTTCGCGCATGCCGCGCAAACCGTTGCCTTCGGTTGCGCCACCGCCACGGCCGTCGTCTCGAATTTCGAAGCGGCAGGTCCCGTTCACCGGGGTCAGTCGCAGCAGACAATTGCGGGCTCCGGCGTGGCGCACAACATTGGTGACAGCTTCGCGCACTACCAGCGCCACCACACTTTCCTGTACCGGTGTGAGGGCAACCTCGGCGGACTCGGACTTCACCTTTACACCAGCGGTCTCAAGAGTTGCCCGGGCTTGTTTGAGTTCGGTCTCAAGACTGTACCCTCGATAGCCCCTGATGGTGGTGCGCACTTCCGCCAACGCCTCACGCGAGGTTTTTTCCACGTCGGCCATTTCCAGCTTAGCCTGCTGCGGATCACGATCGATGAGCTTTCCCGCCAGTTCAGATTTCAAGATGATCACTGAAAGCGTGTGACCCAAGACGTCGTGCAAATCACGGGCGATGCGTTCGCGCTCCGCGACTTTGGCCAGATGCTCGATTTCCTCGTTGGCCTTTTTCAGCCGGTAGTACATACGAGTACGCTGAGCAAAATAAATGTTGGTGCCGCCAACAACGACGGATAGGCCGGCAGCATAAAACGCAAACCAGCCCGACAAGTGCAGCAGCCAGGTCTCCAGACCGGCAACCGCAACAATCACCGCGATCAACCCGAGGACACTCACTTCCGTTTCCACAATGTAAGGGAGCACGGCAGCGGCAAAAATGAAGAAGCAGGATGCCCCGCTGTTATAGGGAGCGTAGAAAGTTCCAACGACAATCAGCGCGGCGAGACCGGCCAACTGCCATGGCTTGCGTTCCACCCACAGCACGCCGAGGTAGAGCGCCAGAAAAATGACGGTGCCCAGCGCGGTAAGCAGCCACTGCTTCCGGCTTGTGTGATCGAAAATGGGCTGCAGCCAGAAGAAGCCGAAGTACAGCAGTGGCATGTAAAAGGCCCAACCGTGCTCCGGTTTGGTCGCGACTTTCATTTTCAGCTCTAGGCTACCGCTTTTCAGGGTCATGCGTCAGCTGGTTGTGATGGTTCCCCGACCACATCATGGCGCAAGCCAACAGCAGCGAGATCGGCAGCACCACGGTCAGCAAGCCGATTCTGCCCTGGAACATGAGCAGAAGAATAGCTAGTCCGACCAGCATCCAAATTACTGAGTGGCAAGTTCTCGTTTGCATGAGGAGCTCCTTCTTCCTTCGTAGACTCTCTAGCCGTAGGTTTTACCTTCGTCGCGCTGGAAGCCAACCCGGGCCACACCAAGGCAGATCAGAGTGAATCCGATCAAGACCTCCCAATGTGTCCAGGCCGACTCCTGCCGTCCCGCTCCCACTACTCCAAGTGCAAGTTGCGCCAGATGATACGGCGGCAGCAGATGAGCGAAGTCCCGCAGCAGCTTGGGCAAGAACATCAGCGGAAACCACAATCCTGAGCAGAACGAAAGGGGAAGATAGACCAAGTTGATAATCGGGGTGGCTGAGGTGGGGCCGCAAAAGTAACCAATCGCCAATCCCATGGCGCAAAAGGGAAGCGAACCGACGATTAGAATGCCCAGTAGTTTCGCGACCTCTGGCGCCGAGAGGTGCACTCCCCCCAATGTAATTCCCAATGCAAACAGGCTCAGCACCACTGCGGTACTGAAAATCATGCTCATCACCACCTTCGCGGCGAAATACGCGAATGGAGGCATTGGGCTGGCGCGTTTCACTTGCAACCATCCCAGGCCGCGCTCAGACGCCAGTCCTGCGGCGGTGCCAAACAGTGAAGCGCCCATGACGCCAAAGGTTCCGTACGTCGCGATCAAGTAGGTGGCAAAATGCGTGCCATTGACAGCGGCTTCTTTCCCATTCAGCACCAATCCGAACAACACGTAGAACATCACCGGAAAGCCGATGGTCGAAAGCGAGAAGGCTCGCAAACGCAGGCGAGTGAGGAATTCAAACCAAGCCTCTTTGCCGTAAATGCTCAGAGTCCGCCGAAAGGGCCGAGCCGGAGCAAGCGCATTCGTAATGACGGTGGTTATGGAGGTTGCCATTGTCATTGCCTTCCTGACATCTGTGGTTCGGAACTGCAGTTGCTGTTTTGGGTGAGTGCGAGGAATGCTTCTTCCAGCCCGGCGCCGGACACTTCGATTCCACTCACGGTGGAATCGCGCTCCAGCAGCTGGCGCAACACTGGCTCGGCTTCAGAGACACGGATCTCGTAGCGGTCTCGATCTTGCCGAACCTCTACCACGCCGGAGAAGGCGCGCACAGTCCCGATGTCGAGATTGCTTGCACAACGGATGCGGCGGCCGCAGGTCCTTGCCTTGATCTCCGACGGCGTGCCCTCTGCAATGATCTCGCCGCAGTTAATTACTGCCACGCGGTCGGCCAGCGCATCAGCTTCCTCCAGATAGTGAGTAGTGAGCAGGATGGTCTTGCCACGTGCCACCAGTTTGCGAATCTGCTCCCACAGGAGTCTCCGGGCTTCGACGTCCAATCCGACGGTGGGTTCGTCGAGAAACAAGATGTCGGGATCGCCGCACAGGGCCAGGGCGAACAGTACCCGCTGTTTTTGTCCGCCTGAAAGCTCGCCGAAAGGTCGGTCTTTGATCTCCTGCAATCCCGCGATGGCTACAGTCTCCGCCTGTGGCAGCGGGCGAGGATAATAAGAAGAGAACAGATCGATGTGTTCCCGCACTTTCAACGTTTCCGGTACCTTGGCGACCTGCAACATGGCTCCAATCCGGGTGCGGACTTGTGCGTGAATGGGGTCGCCACCGAGAACCCGCACCGTCCCAGCCGAGGTTCGCATCAATCCCAGAAAAAGCTTGACCGCCGTGGTCTTTCCGGCGCCATTCGGTCCAAGCAGCGCCAACAGTTCGCCAGCGCGCACGGAGAAATCCAGGTTGCGCAGCGCCTTCACCTCGCCAAACGTCTTGCTGACCTGCTGAAGTTGTGCGACCACGATTCGCTGAGGATGAGACATCCGGGTAGGAACTGGTTGGATCTCCGGCATGGTGGCAAGCATTCCGTGTACCTCATTCCTGTCCGGCAGTTCATGATCAGCCGGGCAACCTCATCTTCGAAGATTGCGGGTTGCGGTACCAGTGGAGATCATCATCTGCGGGCAGTGACAAATGTCATCTGGCAGCGAGGGAATACTGTCGCAATATGGTCAGGGGTTTTGAAGATGAAGAAGATGACAGCAAGTTTCTTCAAGAAACATTGCCTCACGGTGATGGATCAAGTTCAGGCTAAGAATTATTCTCCTAATCGCGACTCCAGAATTGTTGTTTGAAAAGCCTATAAGCAAACCAGCCATTCTCCGCGATCTTGCTCTAGTGATTTGGTGGGCCTTCATAATCTGGCTTCTGGTTACTGGATTTAAAGAACCAAAGCCGACAGATTCAACGTAGCCCACTACATAAGAGTTGGATAACGGTGACTACACCTCCGCACAAGGTATAATCCGAAGTTTCATGTCGATACGACCGGGTATTGAAGTGGCCAGCCTGAGCGATCTGGGTTGCCAGCGCGAGAACAATGAAGACAGCTATTCGTATTGGGAGCCGGCTAGCGATGCGGAATTCGCCCAAAAAGGCAGGCTCGCCGTGGTGGCCGATGGCATGGGTGGCCATGAGGGCGGTCAGGAGGCCAGCAGGATTGCGGTGGAAGTCATCCTGGAAACCTATGGCGATACACCCGCGACCGATCCCCAAGCTCTGCTGACTGCGGGCTTCCAGCAGGCCCACCAGCGTATCCACAGTTATGCCGCCGCCCATCCCAAGTTGCGCGGAATGGGCACGACCGCCACAGCAGTTGTGCTTCTGGCAAACCAGCTCTATTACGCCCACATCGGCGACAGCCGTTTGTATCGAGTCACTGGAGAAGAGATCACCCGCTTGACCCACGATCATTCTTACGTGGGCCGGCTGGTGGAGAGCGGCGTCATCTCTGCGGAAGAAGCCGAGGCGCACCCCCAAAGAAACATTCTCACCGCCGCGTTGGGTGCGGGAGCAGAAATTGTGGTTGAAGCCCCGCCGGCGGCTGTCCCGCTGAAAACTGGAGACATCCTGGTGCTCTGCACTGACGGGCTCTGGGGCCAACTCACCGATTTGGAGCTGCAACGACTGGCGCTCCAGAACTCGCCTGTCACCGCCTGTCGCGCTCTGGTCAACCTTGCCAGAGAGCGCGGCGGACCGGATAATATTACTGTGCAAGTGCTGCGCGTGGTCTAGCCGCGTTCCCCGCACGCGTGATTTTCTTCCGCACCTTTTTGCCTGCCTTGTGCAAATTTAGTGCGATCTGGGCCCGGAGTGTCGCGGGCTGTTTAATGGCTATATAACTGATAAATAAGCAGTTGTCAGAGTTTTCGGCTACGGGCGGGATTGGCCGGGAGCGTGCTAATGCACTGCAAGTCAATAAACTCTATTAACACTATAGAGTTTTATGGCATACTGCCAAGCCATGAAGATTTCGCAAAAAGGACTGTACGCACTGCAGGCCATGATGATGCTGGCCCGCCACTATAACCAGGGAGCAATTCGTATCCGCGACATCGCCTACGAAGAGGCCCTTCCGGAAAAGTTTCTGGAGCTGATTCTGCTGGAACTGAAGAATGCCCGCATCGTGGAGAGTGCGCGCGGCGCCAAAGGCGGCTACCAGTTGCGGCGGCCGCCGTCGGAGATTCACCTCAGCGAGATCATCCGATTGATTGACGGCCCGCTCGCCCCGTTCGGCGACGCTGAGCAGTTACGCAGCCTGATCGATCGCGATGCCGAGCACCGCAAGCTTTACCAGATATTTCTGGACGTCCGCGACGCCGCCGCCAAAATTCTGGAAAACACCACGCTGGCCGATATTGTCGGCCCGAAGTCGCCAAGATCAAAGAAGGGCCGCAAGAAAAAGGACGAAGCCAGCATCCTGCCGATGGTGGTTCACGGAAACCAGGGCCGGAGCCGAGATGAATAGGAAGTACTCATTGTGCTTGTTGTTCGTGTGGATTGCGGTCCCTGGATTTGCCCAGGCTGTGGTTCGAGTGGGTGCGTTTCCTAACATCACCCACGCTCAAGCCATGGTGGGCAAAGCGAACGGAACCTTCCAGAAAGCGCTGGGACCGAGCGTGAAGATCGAGTGGACGAGTTTCAACGCTGGTCCATCGGCAATTGAAGCCCTGTTCTCGGGCGCTATTGATATGACCTACGTGGGTCCAAATCCGACTATCAGCGGTTATCTGCGCTCGAACGGCGAAGCCCTGCGAGTGATTGCAGGCGCAGCCAGTGGTGGAGCAGTCTTGGTGGTGCGCAACGATTCGGGAATCAATACGCCGGAAGATTTTCATGGCAAGAGAGTCGGATCCCCGCAACTGGGAAATACCCAGGATGTGGCGTTACGCGCATGGCTGAAGGCGCATGGCATGAAGCCGACCGACAAAGGCGGAGACGTACAGGTGATCCCGCTGGCCAATCCCGATCAGCTCACCATGTTCCTGCAGAAACAACTAGACGCCTCGTGGGCTCCGGAACCGTGGGCTACGCGCTTGATTCATGAGGGCAATGCACGCCTGTTCCTGGATGAGCGCGACTTGTGGCCGCACGGGCAGTTTGTAGTCACCAACCTCATTGTGAGCCCCAAATTCCTGCGTGAACATCCCGAGATGGTGAAGCAGTGGCTCGCAGCTCACGTTGAGCTCACCGACTGGATCAATGGCCATCTGGCAGAAGCCAAGAAGACTCTCAACCAACAGATTCAGAAAGAGACCGGCAAGGCGCTTGCGCCCGCCGTGCTGGACGAAGCCTTTGGACGGTTGCAAGTCACTTATGACCCATTGCGCAATTCGTTGCTGACTTCAGCGAAGTCAGCGTTTGACGCTGGATTCTTGGGCAAACAATTGCCCGATCTCTCCAGCTTGTACGACCTCGGCCCATTGAACCAGGTTCTGAAGGAAAAAGGGAAGCAGGCGATTCAATGACACCTAATGCTGCGCACCAATCTCCGCTGACGAGCGATCACCGCTGCCCAATTCGCCCTGCGTCTACAACGCGCGTGAGGCCAACCACCGCGACTCTGGTGGTTCCGTTCCGCCATTTGCCTCGAACAGGAGTTTCCAAGGTAGCGCTGGATGGAATCTCGCTCAGTTACGAGACAAACGGCGGGGAGCAGTTGCTGGCTCTGGACAATATCAACCTTAGAGTGAAAGCTGGTGAATTCCTCTGCATCGTCGGTCCATCCGGTTGCGGCAAGTCTACACTCCTGCATCTGATTGCAGGCCTGCAGCCTGCCACTTCCGGTAAGGTACTGATCGACGACCAACAGATCGAAGGCACAGGAACCGATCGCATTCTCATTTTCCAGGAGCTCGGTCTCTTCCCTTGGCTTACTGTCGGGCAAAACGTCGAGTTCGGCATGAAAATGAAAGGCATCTCAAAAACCGAACGCAACGAGAAGACCGATTACTACCTGCGATTGGTTCACCTGGCGCAATTTAAGGACAGCTATACCCACCAATTGTCCGGCGGAATGCGGCAACGGGTGGCTCTAGCTCGGGCGTTGGCCTCGGAGCCCGATGTACTCCTGATGGACGAACCCTTCGCCGCGCTCGACGCGCAAACCCGCGACCTGCTGCACGACGAGTTGGAGCGCATCTGGTCCGAGACCGGGCGCACCATTATTTTTGTTACCCACAATGTGCGCGAAGCGGTGCGGTTAGGAGATCGTGTAGCGTTATTCACCTTCCGTCCAGGGCGAATAAAGCGTGAATTCTTGATCGACTTGCCGCGGCCGCGTCAGCTGGAGGACGTCACCGTGGCCAAGAGTGCGCGCGAGATCCTCGGTCATCTGCGCGAAGAGATTAACAAGTCTCTGGAGGAGCAGTACGGTCATGAAGCGGTTCGCTAAACACGCCATCTTTTACTCGGTGCTGGTCGTGGTATGGATTCTCCTGGCCAAACTGAAGATCTGGCCGCCCTATGTCTTCCCGACTCCGCGGGGGGTGATGGATTCACTGTGGGCCGGCTTCGCCGACCACAGTTTCTGGATTGCGATCGCGGTCAGCATGAAGCGCATGGTGATCGGATACACCCTTTCAGTGGTGCTTGGAATGGTGCTGGGCTTGGGTGTGGCCAGCAATAAATTCTTGGAAGAAACCATGGGCGGTCTGCTGGTCAGCTTGCAGAGCCTGCCCAGCATCTGTTGGCTCCCCCTGGCCGTGCTCTGGTTCGGACTGACGGAGAAAGCCATCCTGTTCGTGGTAGTGATGGGTTCACTACTCTCGGTCACCATCGCAATGGAGACCGGACGTCAGCAGATGCCGAAAATCTACGGCATGGCGGGACGAAATCTTGGAGCGAGCGGTTTCAAACTGTTCTGGTATGTGCTCCTGCCAGCGAGTTTGCCGTACATTCTTTCCGGATTGAAGCAGGGATGGGCGTTTGCCTGGCGCTCATTGATCTCCGGTGAAATGATTTTTGTGAGTTTGGGGCTGGGACAGCTGCTCATGATGGGCCGCGATCTGAACGACATGAGCCAGGTGATTGCGGTGATGATTCTGATTGTCGCCATTGGATATCTAGTCGACGGCCTGGTGTTCAAGGCCATCGAACGCCGGTTGCAGCACAAGTGGGGGCTGGCGCCTGCAAGTTAGGCGTACTCGCTCGGTTCGTGCAAATTCCCAGGTCTAGAACGGACGAGGGCCGGGCGAGATGATGCGAGTAATATAAGTTAGTCCATAGACATAGTATAAATACATTTCAGAAGAGGACACAGTATGAATCGCATGTGCTCGGTAGTTGCAGTGATTGGGGTGTTCGTAGTTAGCGGGTTCGCGCAGCAATCGCCGGCTGCATCTGGCGACAGCACAAATCCGGCGTCGAAGATTGCAACCGTTCGCGGTTGCCTCAACGGTCAACGCGGAAACTACGTCGTAGTTGAAGACAACAGCAGCATGGTCTATGTGCTGAAAGGCGTGGGCAACAAACTCGACAGTTACTTACATCATCAGGTCGAGGTGAAAGGGAGAATCCTGCCTGGGACAATCAAGACCGGCACCAGGTCCGAGAAGGCAGGAAGTAACCCCAGCGACACCGTACACGGTGTTGACGGCGTTCCCTTGCAACTGGCAAACGTCCAGACGGACATTCGTACGATCTCGACCAAGTGCAAGGCGGCTGACCAGGAGTAACCAATCACCGCCTGGCGCCAATTTATGGCAATTCCACAATCTCTATTAAAAAGATAAGGGTCGATGGCACGTGAGCGGGCAGAAATTGTGAAACAACGAATTTTCTAAGTTTCTTAGTCAGGAGAAAACGACAATGAAATCGCTAGTCTCTTTCGTCGTGCTGGTCTTGGCGGTGACCGTCTCAGCGCAGACGGATGCCCAACCGAAGGCGAGTGCGAAAACGACCACCAAATCCGCAACCGCGAGCGCGAAAGAAGTGCAAGCGCTACGCGATGCTCTGGCGGCGCAACAACGCCAGACCGAGCAACAGAACCGGCAACTCGAGCAACTAAGGTCGCAGGTACAGCAATTGCTCGATGCCACGCAACAGGCCAATGCCAGCGCGCAAAAAGCCCAAAGCAGTGTGGATCAAGCTCAAGGCGCAGCTACCCAGGCGCAGCAATCGGCAACCGACGCGCAGAGGGTAGCCGACCAGGCCTCCTCCAAAGCTGCTGAAGCGACCACCGCTTTGGCAGCGGTAAGCGCCCAGTCCCAAGAGGGCAGCAGGCAGATCAGTGCGCTGCAAGCCGCGCTAAGCCGCTTTCGCTTCAGCGGAGACGTCCGAATCCGCGGTGAAAGTTTTGATCAGGGCGGCGTACCTGATCGCAACCGGGCGCGGATTCGCGTGCGCTTCGGTATTGACGGGAAGCTGAACGAAGATTTCGTGGGCGGATTCGCCCTCGCCACCGGCTCGCTGGGCGATCCCACTTCCACCAACGAGACCCTGACCGGCGCTTTTGACCGCAAAACGATTGCCCTGGACCGGGGGTTCGTCACCTACAATCCGGTGGCGCATCAGTGGCTTTCTCTCACCGGCGGCAAGTTTGTCTATCCCTGGCAACGGACTTCGGTGACCTTCGATCCCGACCTCAACCCGGAAGGCTTCAACGAAAAAGCGTCGTTCAATTTCTCTGGACCGGTGCAGAACCTGACGGTCCAGGGAATCGAACTCCTGTATAACGAAGCCAACGGGAAATCTGGTGTGGTGTCGCAGGACTCCTATGCGCTGGGCGGCCAGATTTCGGCGAAACTGCAAATAGGCCCCTGGACTGCCACTCCATCGCTGCTGACCTTGAAGTGGAACCGTCCGGATGCCCTGCTGAGCGAAAGCGCCTTTACCACCGGGGCCACCAGTACGGGGTTCCTGCCGGCAGGCGCCACCAAACCAATAACCGGAATTCCGATTCCAGGCGAGGGCCAGGGCTGCGCGAAGGGAAATGCGTTTCCCAGCTTCCCGTCATGCGTGTTCGCCCCCAATGGGATGACCAACGCGACATTCGCGGATTCCAAGGGAGTGGTGCATTTCTACTCTGAATTTAACTATCTGGATTTCATCCTTAACAACCAGATTCAAGATGGACTCGCGCGTTTACCCATCAACCTGCTGCTGGAATTTCTCGACAATCCGGATGCCGCGGCCCATCCTCTCGACTCCAAGGGCAACGTGATTTCCGGCCTGGGCAGTCAGAACAAGGAATACGGTTTTGACTTCAGCCTGGGCCAAACCAAGAACAAGAACGACCTGCAATTTGGCTATGCCTGGTACCGCGAAGAGCAAGACGCCGTCATCGCGTCATTTGTTGAAAGCGACCAGCGCGCCCCCACCAATATCCTCCAAAACCGCATCTACGCTCTCTGGAAGTTGCGGGCCAATACGCTGACCAGTTTTACCTGGTGGCGTGGTCGCGCTCTCAACACGAACCTGGAGAACAACGCTGCCTTGTTCAACAACTACAACACCAGCGTTCCAACCATCAGCAAGGCGGGTCAACAGGAGTCATACCTGAACCGGCTGCAGTTTGACCTTATTTATTCTTTCTAGCCAAGCTGAAGCCCTGGCCACGGATTGGTCCGAATCGAAGGATTCGTGAAATCCGTGGCCGGTTTTGTTCAGTTCTGTTTAAATACCAAACTATCAAAAGGATCAGACCCATGATTTCAAGGCGGGACTTTCTTAGAGGAGTCTCGGGAGCGTTTGCAGCAGCGGGCGCGATTCATCCCTTGCTCACCTGGGCAGCCGATGATTCTCCTGTAGTCGTGCCGGGCGAAGAAGGACTGATCGTGCGCTCTGCACGCTTTCTCGACCTGGAAATGCCGCCCGAGTTCGTCGATTCCTGGATCACTCCCGTGCCGCATTTCTTTGTGCGCAACCACATGCACGAACCCAGCACGCTCGACGCCGCAACCTGGGAGCTAAGAATTTCAGGCGAAGTCGAGAAGCCATTGACCTTGAACTTCGCCGACTTGCTCCGGATGCAGCCGCACACCGTGACCAACACTCTGGAGTGTGCCGGCAACGGGCGGGCGTTTCAGCGTCCTCGTGTTCCCGGCGTGCAGTGGCAGAGGGGAGCGGTGGGCACGGGACGTTTCTCCGGCCCGCGGTTGCGGGAGCTCTTGCGGAGAGCCGGCGTGAAACCTACCGGAAAGCACGTCATGTTTCATGGCCTGGACGAAGTGCCCGGCAAAGTTCCGCCGTTCATTCGCAGCATTCCCATCGAGAAAGCCAACGACGAAGACACGCTCATCGCCATGCGCATGAACGGCGCCGAGCTGACCCGGCATCACGGCTTCCCGGCGCGCGCCCTCGTTCCTGGCTGGATCGGAGCAGCTTCGTGTAAGTGGCTGAGTGAGATCAAAGTGCTCGACAAAGAATTCGACGGCAACTTCATGAAGCCGGGATACCGTTATCCCAACCATCCTCTGAAGCTGGGCGATCCGCTCAATGTGGACGACAGTCATCCACTGACGGCGCTCAACGTTAAGTCGGTCATCGCCAGCCCGACGGACGATTGGACTTCACAATCGCGCACGGTAAAGATTCACGGAGCGGCCTGGGCCGGGGAAGCGGACATTGTTAAGGTTGAGGTCTCGACTGATTCGGGCGCGAGCTGGCAAGCCGCGCAACTGGGCCGTGATCGCGCCAAGTACGCGTGGCGTTTTTGGAGTCATAGCTGGAAAGCTCCCCAGGCGGGCGACTACACCATCCTGTCGCGGGCTACCGACAGCCAGGGCCGCGTTCAGCCGGAGACTGCCGACTGGAATCCCAGTGGTTATTTGTATAACGCTTTTGATCAGGTGAAGGTCCATGTCGCCACGTAGCTTTTTCCTCTTGCCATTCCGAGCAAAGCGAGGAATCTGCTTTTTCTCGAAGGCGACTAGAACAGCGGATTCCTCGTCGCCCTCACTCCGAGGAATGACAAAGCTGGCCGCCGTATTGCTCGTGTTGTGCCAACTTCCGCTGCTGCGCGCGCAATCTCCTGAACTGCCTGCCGGCCCTGTGCAGGCCAAACTCACCACTGCATGCACGGAGTGCCACGAGTCCCGCATCATCATGCAGCAGCGACTTAGTAAAGGCGCGTGGGCCAAAGAGGTAGACAAGATGATTAAGTGGGGAGCGCTGGTCGATCCAGCTGACCGCGACAGCTTCATCGAATATCTAAGTACGAACTTTCCTCCCGATAAAACTCCGGAGCAGATGCCGCGAGTCGCTGCGGCCAGGAAGCATTAGCTTGGCAAGGCTGCCTTTGGCTACGGGAGGTCGGCGACCCCGGTGACTTGGCCGGAATCGTTGATCGCGGCAGCTTGGCTTCCGGGACCACCCAGGGTTCCTAAGTCCTGCATCCCGTTGACTGGGTCCCATAGGAAGGCATGGACGAAACCGCTAGGCACGTAAGACCAGCCGACCACTTGACCCGAACTGTTGATCGCATTGGCGAAACTACCCGAGCCTCCAGGGAGGGTGCCCAGATCTTGCATCCCGCCTGCCTCCGTCCACAGAAACGCATGCGGTGAGCCGTCGGGAACTGATGCGTAGCCAACTACCTGGCCGGACTTATTAATACCTGTGGCCTCGCTCCCCCCATTGATCCCGACGCCGCCCAGGTCGCCTAGACTCTTCACATAACCATTCTTCCAAACGAAGGCGTAATCGCGCGCGCCTTCGTGATGGCCCAGCTTCCCGACGATCACACCGGAATCGTTAATAGCCTCCGCGAAGCTTTCGCATCCGGTGCAAGCCCCGTGGGTTAGGGTCATAAGATCCTGAATCCCGGTGCCTTGGGTCCAGAGGAACGCATGGTTAATGCCTGTAGCCGTTTGGGAAGTGCCCACGACCTGCCCCCTGTTGTTGATTGCCATGGCAGTACTCGTTTGCCCCCCCAGCGTGCCGAGGTCCTGGGCGCCGCCATCTCGAGTCCACAGGAAAGCGTGAACGTCGCCGCTCGCAGTCAAACTGCCACCTACCACCTGCACTAAGTCATTGACAGCGATGGCGCTGCTGTTCTTAAAACTCAGCCCCTTGAGGTAGCGCATTCCCACACCCTCTCTCCAACCGAAGGAAGTCTCGACATAGCCCTGACCCTGTGCCTTAGAGAGCCCGCCGACGATGACGCCGGCCTGGTTTATCCCGTAGCCGCCACTGTCCTGCCAGCCTGTTACTACTCCCAAGTCTTGCATTCCCCCGCCGGCTGTCCATAGAAAGGCGTCCGACTGCCCGGACTGCGAGAACGCAGTTGCGGTGAGCAACGAGGAGAAAAGAATCACCGAAAGGCATCGGTAGTACTTCATACTTCCTCCAAAACAAACCGGCCAGCATTATATGCTCAATTACACCAACGTTGATGGCACAACGGCCGACGGATGGGGGGTACAAGGGTGATCGAAGTTACGACGTACTAGAAATCCTGCTGGCTCGTCTTTACCGCGCCTACGAGCGTAACTCCTCGGCAGGTCTGTCCGCTGATTGCGGCATCGCGTCCAGAGACTCCGCGCGTTGCACCGCAACCACCGGCTCCTTGATGGAATATTTCAGCAGTACCCAAAGGGCGCGTACGCCGTCCTTCCAGCCAATCTTCTTGCCTTCTTCGTAGGTGCGTCCCTGGTAGCTGATGCCGACTTCGTAAATACGCAGGTGGCGCTTGGCCACTTTGACCGTGATTTCGGGCTCAAATCCGAAACGGTTTTCTTCGAGCGGAATCGCCTGGATGATCTCGCGCCGAAAGACTTTGTAACAGGTCTCCATGTCGGACAAGTTAATGTTGGTCAGGCAATTGGACAGCAAGGTCAGCACTTTATTTCCCACCGAATGCCAGAAGTAGAGCACGCGATGGGGCGCGCCGCCCATGAAACGTGACCCGTAAACCACGTCCGCCTTGCCTTGAATCAGCGGCTCCAGAAGCAAAGGATAGTCTTTGGGGTCATACTCGAGGTCGGCATCCTGGATGAGCACGAAGTCGCCAGTGGCCTCTTGAATGCCGCGCCGCAAGGCCGCGCCTTTGCCCAGGTTGCGGGGTTGCAAAAGCACCTTGATTTGTGGATGCCGCGCTTGCAAGCTCGCGAGAGTCTCGCGGGAACCGTCGCGTGATCCGTCATCGATGCAGATCAACTCAATATCAATAGGGACGGACAGAATGCGTTCGACGGCCTGGCGCAACGTGGCCTTCTCGTCGTAAACCGGTGTTACCACTGAAAGTTTCATTGCTGTTCGCGAAGGTGCTCACAGCAGTTTAACGCCAACCTCGAACTCGAGTGCAGCAATAAAAAAGGGGCCAAACGAGCCGGCCCCTGAAGTACAGCAGTGAAATTATTTCGCCAGGACAGTCACGCTGGGGTGAGTCACGTTTGGCGACTCGTTGATGACGTAGATGGTTGAGCCGTTGGTCACGGCGACAGTGTTTGCGCCGAGCGTGCCAGTCCCGTCCGGTGCGAAACTATAAGGCGTCGCAAGCACCATCTGGTTCTCGAGGAGGAAAGGCGCAGCCGCCAGGCTCATGTCTTGAGTTCCGGAGAACTTTCCTGCATTGATGTGGAAGTCTCCGTCCTGATTCACGACCGAGAAGTCGACGTCTTCCTCGGTGCCGAGAGTGTAGTTCCCGCCCGCAGGGTGGGTGCTGCTCTGCGCTGACATGATGCCGGACGTGGCCGGGAAGTCATTGCCCGCGAGGAATGCGCTGACGCCGGGAAATCCGGTCACGAGATAACCCACTGGAGTGATGAAATTTCCGGTGAAGACAACTCGTCCGCTGACGGGATCGACCGCATAGGTTCCCTGCACGCCCCATTCGGAAGCGGTTTGGCTCTTGTATTGGAAGAGCGTGCCTCCGGTGATGGCGCTGACACCGTCGAAGACTCCGGTGGCGATGTTGGCGATGGCCGTGTCGCCAGTCGCCAGGCCGACGCCGTGAGCGATATAGCTGCCGGAAAGGCTGGCAGCAGAGAAGGGACCGCTCGTCGCCAAAGCCTCTCCGCTGGTGATGGGATTAGGCAAGGCGTCCGTCGAGGCGAAGATCGCTTCGGTGGAATTGACGATGTAGAACACGGTGTGCAGAGTGTAGGTCCCGACTGAGAATGAAGCCGTGCCGCGGCCGTTGCTATCAGCACTAGTGAATGCGCCGGTGCCGCCGGTGAGGTTGGAACCAGTTGCACCGGCGTCGTCGTAATCAAGCGCGAGATTGCTGAAGGTGCCGCCGGATGCGGTGACCGAGCCCACGACTCCGATGCGACCTCCGGCTGAATCGGTGCCGCTAAAAAGGAATGCATACATTCCGCTGAGGCCGGCGCTGAACAGCGACGGGGTCTGAAGGCGGACAATACCCGAGCCGCGGGTTCCGGTTCCGTTGCTGTCATCGAATTCTGTGATCTGACCTGTGGTGAACGTGCCGGAGCCGTTGACTCCGCCAACGCTGTAGCGGAACCCAGTGGTGCCGGCGGCGGTGGTCAGATTCAAGCAGCCACGATTGTCAGCGCCGAGAGTGTAAGTGCCGCCGGTGATGGCGGCGCTCTGGGCGCCGGTGGCGCGGTTGGCGTCTTCGTTGCCCCCAACAATATTGCCATTTCCGTCTGGGATGAAACTACCAGACAAGGAAACGGAGCCGTTAACATCAAAGCCCTTGAGCAGGAAGGCGAAGGGTTTGGTTCCCAGTTTCGATTCGACGCCGGCGCTACAGCCGTGAATATCGTTGATCTGAAGGCTGAGTCCGCTTGAAGCGGCAGCTACGCTGAATGCGTCAGTTACCTGGAAAACGAGAGCGTTGATAGTCGGCGTGGTGGGTGTGCCAGTAATCGCGCCGGTCGCGGGATTAAATGCCAGGCCCGCGGGCAAGGTACCCGACTGCAACGTCCACTCATAGGGCAATGTTCCGCCGTTTGCCTGCAAGGTGACGGAATAAGCCGTACCGGCATTGTCCATCGGCAGGAAGGCAGTCACCACCGCAGGCGCTGTCGCGGTGTGAATGCTGAGTTCACCGGAAAGAGCTTTCACGCTGTTGGTGTCGGTCACCTGGAAAACCAAAGAGCCGAAGTTTCCTGAGGTGGTAGGAGTTCCGGTAACTACGCCGCCGGAGCTAAGCGACAATCCTGCCGGCAGAGATCCCGACTTCAACGACCAGTTGTAAGAACCCGTGCCTCCGGCTGCATGCAATGCGGCAGAATACGCCGCCCCAACCTCGCTGGCCGGCAAAGACGTGGTTACGATAGAGGGCGCGGTGATAACTTGGATACTGAAGCTGCCTGAATCGGCCTTGTTCTGGTTAGCATCAGTCAGTTGAAACACCAGCGCGGCAACAGTGCCGGCGGTAGTGGGTACGCCTGTAATCGCTCCCGTGCTGGCGTTTAAAGACAAGCCGCCCGGCAGCTTGCCTGACTTTACAGACCATTTATAAGGTGTTGTCCCGCCGCTCCCCTGCAAAGTGACAGAGTACGATGCGCCGACCTCGCTGCTGGGCAGGGAGGCAGTCATAACTCGCGGCGCCCGGGGATTGATCTTGAGGCTAAGTGGACCCGAGTCAGCGGTGGCATTCTTGGCATCAGCGACTTGAAAGACAAGAGCGCTGAAGTTACCTTGTCCAGTTGGCGCGCCGGTGATTGCGCCTGCGCGGCTCAAGGATAAGCCCGCAGGGAGCGATCCTGACTTCAAAGACCAGGAATAGGGTTGTTTGCCTCCGCTGGCTTTCAGACTGGCCGAATAAGCTGCGCCCATGGTGCCGTTGGGAAGAGAAGTGGTCACGATGCTCGGCGATAATATGCCGCCACCACCGCCGCCGATGCTGCTAAAAGCACCGCCGCCGCAAGCCGTGAGCTGAAGCACGAGAAGAAACAGGCAACCAAGCGAAAGAAGGGACAAGCCGCGATTCGTCATTAGATTGAATTCACCTGAAATGGGATTTGGCACAGTGTGGCTGCTCCGAGCCGTTCAAACTTATGTTTAGGGTCGAATCGGGGGACCTGCTGAGGGAGAAGCTACTGCGAGGGAGAAAATCTTACAGGTAATTCTCGAACATCCTTAGAGCCCTGACAAGAGTAGTACGTCTGGGTTGTGTAGAATCGAACGCGTGGAGTCGTTCGCCTCTATGGCGCAGCCGGAATGCGCGTCCGGCAATGTGGCCGGCCTCTGAAAGGGAAGCGAGTAGCAGAGACGTAGCTGGCTACGTCTCTACCTTCACATGTTGACTTCTTACTGCACGGTCATAGTTACTTGTGTCTGCTGCGTAACTGAGCCCGACTTAGCCGTGACGGTTACCGTATAATTTCCCGCCGGGGTGCCTGTGCCGCCGCCCCCACTCCCGCCACCTCCGGTGCCGTTGCCACCGCCGCATGCGACCAGGAATAGCAGGCCGGCAACTGCCATGGCGAGAAGACCGAAAGCGATCAACTTCTTGCGGGTCGGCGTGGCCAACCCCGCTGTGCCTAACAACATCGCCGGCAGGAGCAGCCACACCGCGTAGAACTTCATCGACTTACGCCCGATGTCAGGGGCCGTTAACGCAGCCGAAGCAGCGGTGGTGGTAATGGTCAGCGTGGACTTCCCACTGCCGCCCGTCAGCGTCACCGAGGCTGGTTTCAAACTGCATCCTGGCGCCAGCGACGGGGAAGGCGACACCGAACAGGTGAGAGTAGCGGTCGATGCGAAACCGCTCTGCGCCGTGATGGTGATGGTTGAGGTTGTCGAGCCGCCGGCGCTGACCGTTGAAGGATTCGCGGGCGTGGATGCAACCATGAAGTCCGTTCCCGTGCCCGAGAGCTGGACGTTCTGGGTGCCGGCAGAATCTGCAATGGTCAGAGTTCCGGTACGCGTACCTGCAACGGTTGGCTTGAAAGTCACGGTAATCGTGCAATCGCCAGGAGGAACTGAGGAGCCACAGGTGTTAGTTTCCGCAAAGTCACCGGAGGCGGCTATGCTGGAAATCTGCAAAGGACTAAGATTGGCAGAGTTAGTGAGAGTAACATCCTTCCCGGTACTGACGGAGTTCACAACCTGTGACGGAAACGTCAAGCTGACCGGCGCGGGAGTTGCCGTGGGAGCGGTCGCGAGCAAGGTCTTCACATGCCGAACCCGCCAAGCCAGGTGGTCGGCGATCAGTAAGTCTCCGACGGCGTCGCTGCCGAGGCCAAAGGGATTGGCCAGGTCTGCGTCCACTGCAAGGCCACCGTCGCCGTGGAAACCAGGCGTCCCGGTGCCTGCCACCGGCGCAATATCTCCCGCAGGGATGGATACTCCGCCGAGGGAAATGGGCTTAGACCCAACGTTGACAGCACGAATCACGAAGTCAAGGGAATCAGCGATGTAGAGATTGCCGAGATAGTCGATGGAAAGGGCAAACGGAGCATCGAGAAACGCGGCCGTAGCAACACCAAAATCGCCGCACTTTGGTCCCAGGCAAGGAGCTCCGGTTCCGGCGATGCTGGCAATGTCACCCGGTTGGATGGTGAGGGTGTTGTCCAAAAGCGTGATCGCGGCAGTGCTTGTATTCACCACGCGAATTCGATTGTCGTTGTTGTCCGCGATGTAGATGTTTCCGGAACGATCGACAGCCACGCCACTCGGACCGTTCAGGTTGGCGTTCAGAGCCGGACCTTTATCACCGCAAGCGGCTGTTGAGGTCGCGCACGACGTGCCGTGGGCTCCCGCGACAGTATTGATATTCCCGGGCTGAATGGTGACTCCGGCAACCTTGATCGGAGTACTTTGGGCATTCACCACGCGGATGACATTGTTACCCGGATGACCGGGGTTGCCGTCCGCGATGTAAATGTTGCCGGCCGCATCCAAGGCCATTCCGATGGGGAACGCCATCTGACCGAGAGTAGCGGCCACGCCATCCGTATATCCCGGGCCTAAGTTAATATCTCCCGCGACGGTCACGATAGTGCCGGGCTGAATTACAGTGCCCGCGATGGTGATGGTAGAGGCCTGCGTGTTCACGACGCGGACGACGGAATCGGCAGTATCGACGATATAGATATTGCCTTTAGCATCGAGGACGACGTCTCCGGGACCGGAGATTTGAGCTTGAAGGGGAGGGCCGCCATCGCCGCATGTCGGATTCGCATTCGTGCAAGGGCTGCCGTTCCCAGCGATGGTTTCGATCGAGCCAGGAGCAATCTGCACGCCTGCGATGGTGATGGCTTCCGTCTGATTATTGACGGCACGAATCCGGTTATTGACGGTGTCAGCGATGTACCAGTTCGAGTGGGCGTCGGCAGCAACCCCCGTCGGGTTCTGCAAAGCGGCATCGGTAGCTTTTGCGGCGCCGTCGCCGGAAAAGCCTAAGTTCAGCCCCACACCGATGACGGTGTTGATGTCGCCATTGCTCTGGGTGACTTCACGAATCGCGCTGTTATTGCTGTCAGCGATGAAGATATTGCCCGTGCCATCGACAAACACGCCGGAAGGCGCATTCAGCGCAGCATTGAGGGCAGAACCGCCGTCCCCAGAGAAACCCTGCGTATAAGTTCCGGCAATGGTGTTAATTTTCCCATCGGCATGGGTGACCTCGCGGACGATCTGACCTTCCGTGTCCGTCGTGTCAGCAAGGAAAATGTTTGTTGAGGCATCTACAAACACGGAGCGTGGAAAGAAGAGCTGCGCATTAGTGGCAGGGCCAGTATCCCCGCAAGGCGGGAGAGAGCATTGCGTGAAGCTGCCGGCGACGGTCGAAATGATCCCGGAAGAACTATTCACAAATCGTATAGCGAAATCGTTGGAGTCCGCGACGTAGATGTTGCCGGTGCCGTCTAGCGCGACGGCGTCAGGAAGGTTGAGTTGCGCGCTAATGCCCGCACCGGTATCGCCGCAAAAAGGAGGGCCGGCGGGCGTACAGGCGGTGTAATTTCCAGCGATGGTCGCGATGTTTCCCGGCTGAATGTTCGCAACGTTCGCCACCGTAATCGGCGTAGCTTGGGTGTTCACTACACGGACCACATTGTCGCCGGTATCGGCAATGTAGATATTGTTCTGGCCGTCCAGGAAGACGCCGGCGGGAGCGGTTAAGAACGCGCTCAGGGCGGAAGCGCCGTCCCCACAAGGGGGCGACGAAAATGACACGCAAGAGTGGCCGTTGGTGTTCCCCGCTACGCTTCCGATGGCGCCTGCGGAGATGCTTACTCCATTGATGGTGAGTGTGCCTGATCCGGTATTAACTACACGGATAACGTTGTTCTTGCTGTCGGCGATGTAGACGTTTCCGTTCTTGTCCACCGCAATGCCTTCCGGGGCATTGAGCGACGCGGCGTTGGCCGGTGATCCATCGAAGAAGTAGTTAGCAACAATGTCACCGGCGAGGACGGTTAAATTGTGGGAGGCGTCCACCTTGAAAACACGATTGGAGAAGGGGTCGGAGATGTAAGTAATGCCATTGAACTGGACCACTCCCCACGGAAAGCCAATACTCGCGGAAGTCGCTGCCAGATCGTTCGGGCCGCCACCGGCAACCGTGTCAATGTTTTGGCCATATGCGGTTGAAGTTAAGGCCATGAAGATGAATGCCAAGACCGCAGCGAGCGCGCATGTTTTCCTTTGCATAGTTACTGGCCCCTCGCATCGACGAACCCATCCAGTCGAACGATATGAGTGACTTCACCAGCCGCGATGGGCGCATGTAGCGCCAACCGGCGGACGCAAACGCGCCTACGCACTGCGGCTCGGGAATTCACGAGAGCCCTCCTTTTTTCGCTTTGAAAACGTTGTTCGTGGTCGCAAGAACAACGGGGGGTTGTAACCAGGTCTGAAACGCTGGACCTAACTAGGTGGTTTGTACCACCCGTCCGGGTGCAATGTCAAAAAAAAAGGCGTATGGGGACTGATTCAGATGGAGAGGCCTCTGCGGCCAAGGAGGTTGAGAGCAGGCAGCGAATTTCCTAACGGCCCCCGACTAGAGTCTTTAGTCCCTAAGAGCTTCAGCCCCTTGCTACTAAAAGACGTAGCCGTTATCGTTTAGGCAGGTCATTGGACGTGCTCCCCCCATGGTACGTTGCTCACTTAAACGATTAAATCCCCCTTCAACACATTTTAGACGGTTGGGCAAACTGTCCGGCGCAGATGTGTATAGATTTGCATATTTGGTTCAGGAATTTTGATCAAGGTCCCATTCTAGCTTCCGGTGGCGGGGAAGTTATTTGTTGTTCTTTCATTTGATTGTATGATTTTGGTCCCAGGCCAGAGTGGTGGTTGCATTTTGGCCGGGCGAGTGCTCTCCCAGTATCGAAGATGGTGAGCCTCTAGGTTTTAGCGTTCTTGCAAAGGCGCCTCGAAAGTGAGCGTGACCGCGAGAATTACACAGAATTTCCAAGGGTCACAGAGTGTGACTGAGAGGGCGGAGCTACATCAGGGTGGGTAGAAAGACGAGCCAGGTACTGATTGTGATTCCAACGTGGCAAGCCTGAAAATCCCGCCGATCTCGCGTCTTTACCTGTAGGGCAGATTGGGGTAGCATCACCAGCAAAGAGCAAGCGGGGCAAGGTTTTTCTCAGAGTCTGGCACGGCGCTCTGTGCTTCCTAAACCCGAAATAATTGACGTTCTGAGTCACCTGAGAGGAACTATGAACACGATTTATCGATTTCCGGTACTGGTTGCAGGGATGCTGGCGGCGCTGTTGATAGTGTGCGCCGCACAAGCGGATCCGCAAAGCAATGGAGCGGTGAACGCCGCATCGGCCAGCTCGCAAGCCGGCAACGTCCCGCAGTTTCAGGAACGCGACGCGCGTTACCACATGGTACCGGGGGATATCTTCGACGTGAATTTCGACCTGACCCCGGAGTTCAACCAGCAGGCAGTGAGTGTTCAGCCGGACGGGTTTGTGACGTTACGCGGAGTCGGCGACGTAAAGGTGGAAGGCTTGACCACACCGCAGTTACGTGAGGCGATCCGCAATGCCTACAGTAAGACGCTGCACGATCCCATCATCTCGATTACGTTGAAGGAATTTCAGAAGCCATTTTTCATCGCCGATGGCCAGCTTGGCCATCCTGGGCGATACGAAATGCATGGCCCGCTGACGTTGTCGGAAGGCATCGCGCTCGCAGGCGGGTTTCTGGAAACGGCAAAGCACTCGCAAGTGGTTTTGTACCGGCGTGTGGACGATCAATGGACCTCCGCTAAGCTCATCAATGTGAAGAAGATGGAAAACGATCGGGACATGCGGGAAGATCCGCTTTTGCATCCTGGGGACATGCTGTTCGTACCCAAGAATCGTTTCTCCAAGATAAAGCCATTCATCCCGACCACGAACGTAGGCATGGCAGCATACGCTGCCCAATACTAGGAAATCCAAGAACAACGAGGTTCGACTATGAGCAACCAAGAATTGATACTCGCCAGCGGAACGACGCCCTCTTCCAGCTTTACACTTCGGGATTTGTTGGCGATCGCTTTTCGGCACAAACGGACGGCAGTCATCTGCTTCGCCGGAGTTCTGCTGGGCACAATGTTCGCGGTGCTGGCGAATCCCTATCGCGCGTCGACCAAGTTCCTGGTATCGCACGAACGCATGGATCCGGTGGTGACGCCTTCGCAGGACGCTCCCGAGATGCGGCCGCCAGACGTGACGGAAGAAGAGATCAACTCCGAGATCGAGATCCTGAAGAGCGGAGATGTCGCGCGACGGGTAGTGCTCGCAGTCGGGCTAGACAAACGGAAATCGCTCTCCGAATACATTCTGGGGCCGGCAACTCCCGAGGAGAGAATTGCCAAGGCGGCGGACCGGTTGGCCGGAGAGCTAAAGATTGAGCCGGTGAATAAGAGTCACGTGATCACCGTTACCTACACGTCGTCCGATCCCAAGCTTGCCGCGAAGGTGCTGCAGGCGCTGGGCGCGGCGTATATGCAGCAGCATAAAGACGTGTTCAATCCGCCGGGACAGGCTGCGTTCTTCGATCAAGAGGCGCAGCGATACAAGAAGGACCTGGCGGTCGCGGAAAACGAGATCAACAAGTTCGCGGAAAAGCAGAATGGAGTGGCGCCGCACGTGGAGAGGGACATCGTGCTGCAGAAGCTGAGCGATTTCCGTTCGGTGTTGCAGCAAACCAAGGCCGACCTGGCCACCGACGACGAGCGTATCAATTCGTTGCGGAAACAGGCTGGGACTACGCCCGAGCGTCTGACCACCTCTACCTGGAAAGAAGACGACTATCAGGTGTTGCAGGGCCTGAAGAACACGTTGATGAGCCTGCAACTGAAACGCACCGAGTACTTGATGAAGTACCAGCCAGACTATCCGCTGGTGCAGGAAGTTGACCGGGAGATTGCGCAAACGCAGGCTTCCATAGCGGCTGAGGATAGCAAGCCCATCCGGCAGGAAACCACGGATCGCAACCCGACCTATGCATGGATCAATGAAGAATTGGCCAAGGCCGAGGCGGAGCGCAGCGGTCTACAGGCGAAGTTGACCGCGACTCAGGCCACGGTTGATCAGTACGAAGCCCAGGCTCGAGACTTGCAGCAGAAGGGGTTGATCGAGCAGGACCTAAACCGTGACATGAAGAACGACGAGGACAACTACCTGCTGTACCTGCGCAAGAAGCAACAAGCGCTGATGACGGACGCACTGGACAATACGCAGATTGTGAACGTCGCTATTGCCGAGCAGCCGGTCGTACCCACGGCGCCGTTCAGTTCTCCGATCCTAATTGTGCTGATCGGTACATTGGTTGCGGCTACCCTGACCATGGGAGTGGTGTTTGCACAGGAATATCTCGATCCATCATTCCGTACACCTACCGAAGTGGCCACGAATCTTTCGGTTCCCTTGCTGGCTGCGGTTCCATATCGCCTGAGTGGACTTCATGGAAATGGAAATGGCAATGGCAACGGAAACGGCAATGGATACAGAACGAACCGGGACGGCAACGCACATTCGTCCGATGAATCGATTTCGATGACTTCCTGATTTCGCCCCTTAAGGGAGCAATCGACAAGAACGGATGCCCATTTTGTGCTTTGACGCGATGAGCTCTAGTTTCTTCAACAGCGGGTCAACCAACAGTCGGAATCTTGTAAGTAAGCACGACCTAGGCCTCTTCGGCCAAGAAGGGAATTTCGGGCATCATGAGCAGAAACTTTGAACTCTTGAACCAGATGGGTAAGGCGGTTGTGTTGCAACCAGAAGTGGAAGCGAGGCCGGTCCCGGCGGCAGACCCGTCAAGTTTTCTTCCAGGGCTGGAACTCGATGGAATCGCCCGTGACGAAATCACAAAACTGGTTCATCGAACCTTCCTGCTGGCGGGAGCTGACGGACCGCGTCGCGTGGTGTTCACCTCCACGGAATCTGGAAATGGCGGGACTTGGGTTTGCGCCCACGCCGGCGAGATGTTGGCTTCTCAGGTCGGCCGTTCGGTGTGCATTGTGGATTGCAACTTACGGTATCCCTCTATGCACAAGCAATTCATGGTAAAGAATCACCATGGGCTGGCAGATGCGCTGGTCGGAGAGGGCCCCATCCGCCAGTATGCAACTCAGCTGCGTCCCAACCTCTGGCTGGTAAGTTGCGGCGGATCTTGCGACAGCGCACTGGGTCTTCTGACTTCGGATCGGATGCGCAGGCGAGTTGCCGAATTAAGCGCCGAATTCGATTATGTCCTGTTTGACGTGGCGCCGCTGAACGCTTCAAACCATGGCGTTGTTTTGGGACACTTGGCCGATGGCGTCGTGATCGTACTCAAGGCGCATGCTTCGCGCCGCGACTCAACCCGGGAAACGATTCAAGGACTGCAAGCCTCGAAAGTGAAAGTGCTGGGTGCAGTGTTGAATCAGCGGACCTTTCCGATTCCTGAGAAAATCTACAACCGCCTGTAAGTGGCAGCAGGGCGAGTCGGGGACAAGGAAAGCTGCAGTTTCTGAGTCACGGTCCGGCCCGCTCATCAGCCACCCCCTTCGTTCGTTCTCACCAAGTTGTTTGTCCGGTGACTGGCCAGTTTTCGTGAAGCGCCTGGCCGGGACCCATAAGCGTTCGCCTTCAAAAATCACTGCTGAGAGGATTTCCTGATGGGCGCGATGAAAGGCCAAGTGCTAAGCAGCATCACCAAGCTATGCGACTTGGTCCTCCTGGTTGTTGCATTTACCATAGCTACTCTGCCTCATATCGGGGCCTCAGGCTCAGTTTCACTCATCCAGTTCCTCCAGTACCGGATCAGGCTGTTCGATCTGGTCATTTTCTCCGTCCTTTTGGGGAGCTGGCAGCTCGTCTTCCTGACGTTTGGATTGTACGGCTCTAAGCGGCTGACGAGCCGCAAGAGCGAGGCTGTGGATGCCTTTAAGGCCACGACACTGTGCGCCGGGGTTCTGGCACTCGCCTCCTTCCTGCTCAACTTCCAGTGGGTGACGCCGAATTTCGTACTGACTTTCTGGGCCTGCAGCACCGGCATGGTCGTCGGTACGCGCATGGCGGTTCGAACCTGGCTGCGGCGTTTGCGGATGCACGGGCGTGATTCGCGCAACATGCTGATTGTCGGTTCCAATCCGCGCGCCATTGAATTTGCCAAAACCATACGGTCGAAACCCGAACTGGGTTATCGCATCCTGGGTTTCGCTGACACAGAATGGAGCGGCATCGGAGCTTTGCAGGAGCATGGCTGGCAGGTGGTGTGCGACCTCGACAATTTGCGCTCCTTTGTTCGGCGTAGCGTTGTGGACGAGATTGTGCTCACGGTGCCGATGCGTTCGTTTCATGATTTCGCTTCCGATGTCGTTGCCATGTGCGAGCAGCAGGGCATCGTGGTGCGGGTGCTGTCGGATTTGTTCAACTTGAAGCATCGGTCATCGAAGACGGAGGAGTTCGAAGGCTCTCCAGTGATAACCCATTACAGCGGGATCGTTGAAGGTTGGCCCACAACCATTAAACGGTCGATCGACTTCATGTTGTCTCTGCTGCTGCTGATTGTGGTTACGCCCGTACTCCTGCTGACGGCGATCCTGCTCAAACTTACGTCCCCTGGCCCCGTGTTCTTCATCCAGAAAAGAATCGGGCTGAACAAGCGGGTTTTTCACATCTACAAGTTCCGCACCATGGTCGTGGGCGCGGAGAAGAAACTGCGGGATGTGGAGCACCTGAACGAGGTGTCCGGGCCAGTATTCAAGATCAAGAACGATCCCCGGCTCACGCCCATTGGCAAGTTCTTGCGGAAGACCAGCATTGACGAACTGCCTCAGCTGTTTAACGTTCTGAATGGGGACATGAGCCTGGTCGGCCCACGTCCGCTGCAGCTGCGCGATTATGAGCTGCTTACCGAGGCAGGCGAGGACTGGCAGCGCTGCCGCTTTAGCGTGCGCCCTGGCATTACTTGTTTATGGCAGGTGAGCGGCCGCAGTTCACTGCCATTTCACAAGTGGATGGAACTGGATCTGCAATATGTGCGCAATTGGTCGCTTTGGCTTGACGTTCAAATTCTGGCCAGGACCATTCCTGCGGTTTTCCGGGGAATCGGCGCGGCTTGATGCTCACGCGGGAAACCAGTTTGGCGGAAGGGAATTCGAAGGAGAAGCTGCCGCTATTTCCAACAATGACGGAAGGCGAGAAGCGGCAAGTTCTGTTCGAATGGAATCAGACGGCATGTGATTATCCGCGGGAACAATGCCTGCACGAATTGATCGAAGGGCACGCCGCGAACCGGCCAGAGCAAATTGCAGTGGTCGGATCCGCCCAACGGCTTTCGTATCGTGAATTCAACGATAGCGCCAACCAGTTGGCCCACTACCTGCGCAGCCGGGGAGTGGGACGAAACCAGCGCGTTGGAATTTGTCTCGATTCTTCACCCGAACTGGCAATTGCGGTGCTCGCTGTCCTGAAGTCAGGCGCCGCGTGCGTGCCTCTTGACCTTGGTTACCCCACGGACCGCCTGAAGTACATGCTGGACGACGTCCAGGCCCGGGTGGTAATCACAGGAGATGACACACTTCCGGCGGTTGTGCCGGAGGACTGCGAAGTAATTTCGCTAAGCGGCGCCAGGGCTGCCATGTCGAGTCAGCCCCGGACGAATCCGGAAAGCGATGTTACTCCCGCGGACATCGCTTATGTGATCTATACGTCAGGTTCTACCGGAAAGCCTAGGGGGGTTCTGCTGACGCATGCTGGGCTGGTGAATTACAACACGAACGCAGCTCGCATGTACACCATCACTCCGCAAGACCGGGTACTGCAATTCTGTTCGATCAGCTTTGACATCGCGATCGAGGAAATGTTCATCACCTGGTTGAGTGGAGCTACCCTCGTCCTAAAGGACGAGGATGTGCCGCTGGCAGTTCCCGAGTTCTTGAAGTGGGCGGAAAAACAGGGTATTACGGTTCTGGATTTGCCGACCGCGTATTGGCATGAGTGGGTACATGAGTTCGCTCAACTCGAGAAGGTAATTCCATCCGGCCTGCGACTGGTAATCGTGGGAGGGGAGAAGCCGTCCTCGCAGGCGTATGCGAAGTGGTTGAATTCGGCGGCGAAATGCGTGCGGTGGATTAATACCTACGGGCCGACGGAGACCAGCGTCTGCGCCACTGCCTTTGAGCCAAAGTATGAGGCGGGAGAGCCGATTCCGGAAAATATCCCGATTGGGCGTCCGCTGGCGAATGTTCAAGTTTATCTGCTTGATGCCGGCCTTAATCCGGTTCCCGTTGGCGTAGACGGCGAATTGCACGTTGGAGGAGTAGGGGTTGCGCGTGGTTATCTCAATCGCCCTGAGTTGACGGCGGAGAGGTTTATTCACGACCCATTTTCGTCCAGCCCCGAAGCGCGGCTGTACAAAACTGGCGATCGAGCCCGGCGTCTACCTTCTGGCGATATCGAGTTTCTGGGCCGGGTAGATGATCAGATCAAGATTCGCGGTTTTCGTATTGAACCGGTCGAGATCGAAACCTTGCTCGCCAAGTACCCCGGCATTCGTGATGCGGCAGTGGTAGCGAGAGAGGATGCAGACGGGGGCAAGCAACTGGTGGCGTATTTCACCGTCACTCGGGGAGCGAAACCGGTTCTGGCGGAGCTTCGCCGTTACCTCCTGGAACAGCTGCCGGACTACATGGTCCCATCAACCTTTGTTGATTTGCCGGTTATGCCTCTGACTCCGAACGGCAAGATTAACCGGCGTGGGCTGCCTGTCCCCAAGTTTGAGGCGTCGTTAGCAACCTTTGCGGCGGCTACTGACCCGTTGCAGGCCCAATTGGTGGGTCTCTGGGAAGAGGTGTTGGGCAAGCGGCCGATTGGCATCCGCGATAACTTTTTTGAGTTGGGTGGCCACTCGTTGTTGGCAGCCAGACTGATGCATCGCACCGGGCAGGCATTGGGCAAGACTTTGCCGCTGGCAGTGCTGTTTCACGCTCCGACCGTTGAGCAACTCGCCACCGTACTGCGTCAGGACGAATTATCGCAACACTGGTCTTCGCTTGTGCCAGTACAGCCCGCGGGCGCGCAGCCGGCTTTTTTCTGCATTCACGGAATCGGTGGCAACGTCCTCGGTTTTAATCGCTTGGGGCTGCACATGGCGCCGGACTACCCGTTTTATGGCTTGCAGTCCCAAGGCCTCGACGGGAAGAACCCTTGCCTTACCAGTATTGGCGCAATGGCTTCGCACTACATCTCGGAGATGCGCGGCGTCCAACCGCATGGCCCCTATTTCCTTGGCGGGTTTTCTTTCGGCGGTCTGGTTGCCTACGAAATCGCACAGCAACTCCGCGCCGCGGGTGAGGAGGTCGCATTGCTGGTCTTATTCGATACTTATCCCGGCGATGTGAAGGCCGGTGCGGTTTCTCTCTTGAAAGTGCTGCTCAAGCCATCACGAAAGCATTGGTTGCACGATGTCCCGCGCGCGCTGGGAAAGAAGATCCGACGGACCTGGCGTGGCCTGCATGTTCCCAAGTCGCTCTGGGATGTTCACAACGCAAATCGTGCCGCCGCGTCGAAATACATTCTGAAGCCCTACGCCGGCAAGGTGACCCTGGTCCGCGCGACGGAAAAGCCCCTGGAAGGTTCGTTCGATCCTCATGCGTTGTGGAAGGACTTGGCTGGCAGCCTGGTGGTGCACGAGATTGCGAGCGATCACTACGACATTTTGCTCGAGCCGCAAGTCCAACAGTTGTCCGATCGTTTGAAGGGCTGGATTCACGCTGCGCGATCCCAATACGAACACGCCGATGTCAGTGTGCAAGCTTCCTAGCTTCGCTCGATAGTATTCGCAAACCAGTAGACGAGAGAATTCAACGGTGCCAGAGATAGACATTCAAGAACCTGAGACGGGCGCTCAAGAGCCTGCGGCCGGGTGGTTTTCTGCCACGCTGGAGCGGCTATTTCCGGCCCGGTTTCTTGGCATCAGTCACGAGACGGTGATGTCACGATTCCTGCCCTGGCTTCACAAGGGAGGTTGCGCAGTTTTAGATCAGGCATTGATTTCCGGTTCCAACTTTGTTGTGAGTATTTTGCTTGCCCGGTGGTTGGTCCCGGAGCAATACGGGGCCTACGCGGTTGCTTTCGGGTTCTTCATTCTGCTGTCGCTGGTTTATGGCTCTCTGGTTCTGGAGCCGATGGCGGTTTTTGGCGGGTCGTCTTATCGCCAAAGCTTGCGGGGATATCTGGGTTCCTTGATCTGGATTCATGTGGCGATGTCGCTTGCGATTGCAGCATCGTTTGGCGCCAGCGCATTCATCGCCTGGAAAATAGCGCCGACCGGCGGGTTAGGCGGTGCTCTGGCGGGAGTAACCATTGCGTGTCCGTGTGTGTTGCTGTTCTGGCTGGCTCGCCGCACCTTCTATCTGGAACTGTCGCCGGCCAAAGCCGCGATCGGCGCGTTGATCTACTTCAGTATCAGCCTGAGCTTACTGTTTTTGGTGTATCGGCGAGGATCGCTTTCGCCATTCAGCGCTTTCGTGCTGATCGGGATGGCCGCCCTGGGTACAGGCGTCTATCTGTTGGTGCGATTGCAGAAGGAACTACGGCCTGGCACTTTCGATCACCCCGTTGGCGAGGTGTGGGGACGTCATTGGCGTTACGGGCGCTGGGCGCTACTGAGCTGTGTGGCAAGCTGGATTCCTGCCAATATCTACTATCCGCTGCTGGGTTCGTTTAAAACCATGGCGCAATCGGGGCAACTGAAAGCGTTGATGAATTTCACTTTACCGGTCGAACAAGTGAAACTCGCGCTGGGTCTGCTCTTTCTGCCCTACGCAGCTTCCGTGATCGGACGCGAGGGGAAAGCCAGTGCCGGAGCCCTCAGCCGAAGGATGACCTTGGTCGCGGTGGGAGTAGCCATCGTGTATTGGGTGGTGATTTTCTGGTGGCAGGGAGCGGCGTTTCACGCACTGTACTCTGGCCGCTACATGGAAGTGGCGCATTTGTTGCCGATCGTGGCGCTGGGTTCTGTCGCGTGGTGCGGCAGTTTTGGATCGGCGATCGCGTTGCGAGCCATGGAGTCTCCCTCTTCGGTGTTTGCAGCGTTTGCGCTGGCAACTGCCGCCTCCCTGGTGGTCGGGATTCCGGCCACCTGGTTTTACGGCCTTAGCGGAGCCATTTGGGGCACGAATGTGTCAGATTTGCTTTCCTGGATCTTCCTGGTGTGGATACTGCGTCGCAAGGCCGCCGGACGTTCTCTCGGGATCGAGCGGTTGGGTGCGTGGCGCGGGAGACAGGAAGCGAGTGTTGTTGAAGGAGTATCTGACTAAGCTACGGAACCGGACGAAGAGTGTCGCTGCTCATCTGTAAAGACGTGGCAACAGGATCTTAGAAAGGACGGGACGGAAGAATGGCAAAGAAGTTTCACGATTTCGAACTGCCGAAGCGCGGACTCTATTCCAAGCAGAGGAGTAAGCCGACGAATGCGTATCGCAAGCTGCGCCGGAAGTTATCGAGAACCGGGCTGCGTGCGCCGCTGATTTGGTTGCGCCATCACGGTTTCCGCCCGGCCGACGTTTTTCTTGGGTCCTACCCACGGTCAGGGACGACGTGGTCGCGGTTCGTGCTGCTGGAAATCCTCACCGGCCACGAGGGTGGATTCGATGAAGTGAACGGCATGTTGCATGGAGTCGGCAATCAAGCAACCGGGGCTGCTGTGCTTCCGGGCGGTGGCCGCCTGCTGGCAACGCACGAGCAGTATCGCAAGCAGTATCACAAGGCCATCTACCTGGTGCGGGATGTCAGAGATGTGATCCTGTCGGAATTTGCTTACACTACCGCACTGGAATTTTTTGAAGATGACCTGGACGCATTCATCTCCGATTTCTTGCGCAAGAAAGTGAATCCCTTCGGGCCCTGGCAAAAGCACGTGGCCTCTTGGCTGGACTCTCCCATTGGAAGCACTCCCAGCCTATTGAAAGTTCATTACGAAGAGCTGCGCAAGAATCCGCTAGAACAGTTTACGCGGATTGCCACGTTCCTGGGTGTCGACAGCGACCCGGCATTGATTCAACGTGCCATCGAGCACAACTCGCTTGCCAAAATGAAGGAGAAGGAGCGGGTTGCGCCACAGCGCGCTTCCGTAAAGGGTCAGTTTGTGCGGAAGGGCGAAGTGCAGGGATGGCGTGCGAAACTGACTGCTGAGCAGGTGCAATTCATCGCGGAACACGCGGGAAGCATCTTGCAGAGACTCGGGTATCCGCTCTCGAGCCAGCCTGCCGAGGGCGAGCGGGTGCTTCAGGGTTTGTCACGATAGGTGGGGGACACAAGAATGTACGGAAAAGTGGCTGATCGTCCGGCGCGGGCGTGGTTTTCGTGGAGTGTGATTGGCGGAATGCTCGGGGTTACGGCGTTTGCCCTGTGGTTCATGCCCATGTTGCCGGCGGTCTCCTTCGATGACGGCACCATCCCGATTCTCGCGGACGCGGCTCTATTTTTTGTCCTACTTTGCGTCGTCGTCGGAACCGCCATTGTGAAGAAGGTGGACGCGCGAGGGATGATATTCCGGCTGGCGCTGACGATTTGGTGGATGCTGTTAGTGGACGAAGTGTTCTTCGCCCGCGTCAATACCAGCTTCAGCATGGGCAAAGGGCAGTTTTCGCTGTATGCATATGCTGAAGCCGCGATGTGGCTGGCATGCGGCGCCGTGTTATTTATCCTGACGTTGCGCAGTCCGGGATACCTGCTTCAACTGTTCAAAGGCAGCTCCAAGTGGGTCACGTTCTTTGTGTCCCTTTGCCTGATTTCGATTGCCTGGGCGCCCGGCCCGGCGTACGCCATGGCGTGGGGCTTTAAACTGGTATTGGCCGTTTGCCTGCTGCAACTCTGCGCCAGTCTGATCAAAGACGTCTCCGACATTGAGTTGTTTCTGAAAGTCACCGTCGCAGCCTTCGTCTTCTTGACGGTGCTGCCCGTCTATTACGCCACTAAGGATCCGGACGGATTCTTTTTTGAAGGCCGACTCAATGCCGACCCCGACCTTTTGAGCCCATTGGCGGCGACGCTGATGGTAATTTCGATGATGCTCTATGCGATGACTAAGAAACGGCTGTGGGTGGGCACTGGACTTGTCGGCGCAGTGGTCATGCTGCTCGCTTTCGGAAAAGCCGGAGTGGTCGGAGGCTTTCTTGCCGCAAGCATTTTCATGCTGCTCCAGAGGAAGGTTGTGCGCAGTCTTGGTCTGCTGCTGGGCTTGGGTGTTTTGGCAGTGTTCATCATTTCGGTCACGCCGTTGGGTAGCTACCTGCAGACCTACCGTGGAGCTTCTACTCTGACAGGGCGAACCCAAATCTGGGGCTATGCCCTCACGGCCATGAAGCAGAGTCCAATTCTGGGGCGCGGTTATCTGGGCACGTATTTTTCATGGGAGAACACCAGTGGACTGGTTCGCGGGGCGGTTCACCTGCACAACGGTTTCCTGGAAGTTGCCTACAACAATGGAATGCTCGGCGAGTTGCTGCTGCTTACGATCCATTTCATGATGCTGCGCAACATCTTCAGCTCCATGAAAACCTGCAAGATCCTGCGGAACCTGCGGCCTGGCAGTGAGCAAGCCTGGCATGCTTACCTGCTGACCATCGGATGCCTGGGTTTGTATGTCCATACTTTTCTTCAAGGTGTGTTCGGCGGTCACTTTGGGGGAAGATGCATGAGTCCGTACATGCTGTGGCTAGCTCTAGCCATGCTGACCGCAGTTACCCGGCGCGTGAGTGAGACGATGCTGCAACAGGCAACACGCACCAGGGAACCGCTTTATGCCGTCACTGGGCTGGATGCGCTGGACTTGGTTCCAGCGCGAAACTGACGCATTTTGACCTAGATCCGGACCCTGTCAAATCATGAAAATTGCTCTGGTTCACAATACGTATCTCGAGCAGGGCGGGGAAGACGTCGTTTTTTGGCAAGAACGACGCTTGCTGCGAGAGGCAGGGCACCAGGTCCTGGAATACCAGCGCTTCAATCACGAAATGGACCAGTATTCGGCGGTGCGCCGGTTGACAATGATTGGGCGCACAGTATGGGCGTCTGACTCATATCGGGAGTTCACAACGCTGCTAAGGCAGAGCCGGCCGGACGTAGTGCACGTTCACAACACGTTTCCGCTCATCTCGCCTTCAATCCTGTGGGCATGCCAGAGGGAACGGGTGCCGGTTGTGCACACGTTGCACAACTACCGGTTACTTTGCCCGGGAGCGAACTTCATCCGTGACGGAAAACCCTGCGAGGACTGCACCCAGGGCAGCATTTGGCAGTCGGTTGCGCATGGCTGTTACCGGGATTCACGCCCACAGACCGCGGCGGTAGCGCTGATGCTGTCTGTCCATCGCGCCAAGAAGACGTGGACGCATGCGGTGGATCGCTACATCGTACTCACAGAATTTGCGAAGAGCCGGTATGTGAATGCCGGCTTCGCGCCCGAGAAGATATCGGTCAAGCCCAACTGCGTCGATCCCGACCCTGGGAAACGGACCGGCGAACCAGCTTACGCCCTCTTCGTGGGACGGGTTTCGGAGCAAAAGGGAGTTCCGACTTTGCTCAAGGCATGGCGTCAACTGCCGAAGCATTGTGCCCTGCGAATTGTCGGGGACGGGCCTTTTAGCGAAGAAATGGAATCGCAAGTCAGATCCGAAGGGCTTTCCAACATCAGTTTCACCGGTCGCTTGCCGCGAGAGCGCGTGATCGAGGAAATGAAGAGTGCGCGTTTTGTGGTTTTCCCCAGCCAGCTTTATGAGAACATGCCGCTGACGATTATCGAGGCATTTGCGTGCGGAGTTCCGGTGCTGGCGTCGAAGCTGGGCGCCATGCAAGAGATGGTTAGCCAGGACCGTACCGGACTGTTTTTTCAAGCGGGCGATGTCGAAGATTTGGCGCGTACGGCGAAATTGGCATGGGAGCAGCCGCACTACATGCGCCAACTGGGCGACAACGCCCGCGCGGAATATGAAGCCAAGTACACTGCGGCGGCAAACTATCGCCAACTGATGGAGATTTACCGCCAGGTCATAGTGGATAACGCCGCTCAAGATGGCAAAGACTGTGTCGCTGAGCTCGAGGAAGTATCCTCGGTTTAGGATTGTTTTCCCCGCTTCTTGGAATCAGGGTTCGCTGAATTCAGGCTGCGGGCAAGGATGTGGAAAGTCCAGAGTTGTGCCCGACTCACCGACTGGCCCGCGGTAGTCTGCTTAGAGGCACAGGAAACCGCGAGGACTGGTCCCCGATGACCTCTGTTTGTTCCAGCGGAGCCAAGAATAGGACGGCTCAGGTTGCCCAAAATGGACAGTGCGCTTTTTCCTTCGTCGCAGCAAAACGACGTTGCGCTTGACCGCTTTATCGCGATCAGCGTAGATGACGGGTCCGCAAGAGATGCGAGAACCGCGGACCTGCTTCACAAATATGGATTGCAGGCAACCTTCTATGTGCCGGCACGCAATCCGGAACGGTCGGTGATCGCGCCAAGCGAGATTCGGGAAGTAGCCAAACAGTTCGAGGTCGGCAGTCACACATTGAGTCATCTGCCGCTTAACCATATGTCCGACCTGCGAGCATCGCGAGAGATCAAGGAAGGCAAGAGTTGGCTGGAAGACGTCCTGGGGGAGCGTGTGATTTCATTCTGTTATCCGCGGGGCAAGTTCAATCGCACCACGCCTTCGCTCGTGCGGGACGCCGGTTTCCTTGGCGCGCGTACCACGCTTATGAATCTCTGTGATTTTCCCGAAAACCCCTTTTTGTGGGGAGTCAGCACCCAAGCTTTTTCGCATAGTACAGTGATCCAATTGCGCCACGCATTGCTGGAACGAAATTTCGCTGGGATACGCAATTTTTTCCGCGACTTCCACGGCGCCACCGATTGGCAGGAACATTTCACTCACGCTCTAGACTATGTTGATGTGCACGGCGGCGTGGCACACTTGATTCTGCATAGCTGGGAAATGGAAGAGTTGGGGATATGGAACAAGCTGGAATCCGCCCTGGAATCAGTTTCCCGACGTGGATTGGCTTCGGTGACGAACGGGGAGCTGTATCGGCTGTGGAGTTCTGCGAAGGCGTCGCCAGCGGGAATTGCGGAACCGGTTGCTAGACATAAGTAATTACCATTAAACAGTTTACAGTCTTTTTGGGACGAAGCGTTTCTCCTCGTACCTCGCCCCAGCTTTTGCTTTAGACTTACAGCAGCGTACGGATAGGGATGTACGGTTTGACGGGTTAGATGGAATCTGCCGAGCAGTTGCTGGGCAGGCCGCACATCTCCCGCACCTCTGGCCTGAGGCTCCGGAAACACTCTTCGCACGGGTTTGTTGAAACTGGGAGCTTTGGTAGGCATCGTGCAAGATTTTGGAGGTATGGGTTTGAACTCATCTGCCCCCAACCCGACAGAAGGCATGCCCTTCCCCACCATGAATTCAAAATCACCGTCTGAGCTTAAACAATCCGGAAACGGAGACCTGCGTGACAACCCGCTGATTCCCGAATTGGTGAGGGCCAGGGCTGAGCTGATACCGGACGAAGTGGCTCTGGCGTCAGACGGGCAGACTCTGACTCACCGGGAACTCGAGGTTCGCTCGAACCGGCTGGCCCATCATTTGCGCACGCTCGGCGTCGGGCCCGAAGTCATAGTTGGCTTGTGCCTGGGGCGCTCGCCACTCATGGTGGTTGCCGCCCTGGCGATTCTGAAGGCAGGCGGGGCGTACATCCCGTTAGATCCCGATTACCCGGCGGAGCGTCTCCGATTCATGTTGGATGACGCCAAGGCAGCAGTCTTGATCGCGCGTCAGGAGCTTGGCGAGCGGATCAGCGGCGGACGCTGGAAGACTCTGGACATCGAGAGACGGGCGCTGCAGATTGCGGACTATCCGGAGACCGCGCCGCAAGTAGATATTTCTGGAAGTAACCTGGCCTATGTCGTTTATACGTCTGGTTCGACGGGTCGGCCGAAGGGTGTGCAAATCACCCATCGGAGCCTCCTGAACCTGGTTCAGTGGCATCAGCGAGCGTTTGCGATTTCGCAATCGGATCGGGCTAGCCAGGTGGCCAGTGTTGGCTTTGACGCCGCAGTGTGGGAGGTTTGGCCAAATCTCGCAGCTGGAAGCAGTGTGCATTTTCCTGACGAAGCGGTGCGCGTGGCTCCCGAACCATTGCGAGACTGGCTGGTGTCGGAGCGGATCACTGTCAGTTTCGTTCCGACTCCCCTGGCTGAAGCTCTGATTGCGCTGGAGTGGCCGCAAGAGACCGCGCTTCGTCTCCTGCTGACTGGCGGGGACGCCCTGCACCACTACCCTTCGGCTCGTCTCCCGTTTCAGCTGATCAATAATTATGGGCCGACCGAGTGCACTGTGGTGGCCACTTCCGGAATCGTGATTGCGAGCGGGCACCCGGAGGGGGTTCCGGCGATCGGAAGGCCGATTGACGGTCTCCAGGTTTACATTCTCGACGAGCATCTGCAACCGGTTCCGGCCGGCGTCATTGGGGAGTTGCACATTGCCGGGTATGGTGTCGGCCGCGGATACATCAACCGCCCGGACTTGAATGCGCAGAAGTTTATCGCCAATCCTTTCAGCGAAACGGCTGGGGACCGGATGTACAAGACGGGAGATTTAGCGCGCTATTTGCCCGACGGCCAGATCGCGTTTGTAGGACGTATTGATGAGCAGATCAAGGTTCGGGGCTATCGTATCGAGCCCGAGGAGATCGCCACGCTGCTCGATCGATGCTACGGCGTCGAAGCTAGTGTGGTGGTTGCCCGCGCCGAAAACGGTGATACGCGATTGATTGCGTATGTGGTGCCGACACACGGGGTGAAGCTCGACCACGATTCGTTGCAGGCGTACCTGAAGAAGTATTTGCCTGACTACATGATTCCGGCAGTGTTTGTACGGATCGACCAGTTGCCGCTTGGACGCAACGGAAAAATTGACCGGGCGATGCTGCCCGCGCCCACTCCGGAAAATACTAGCGAAGACAAGGTCCGCGTTGGGCCGTCCACCCCGGTGGAAGCGCGTGTGGTGGCAATTCTGGCGCAATTGCTGGGGGTCCAGAAGGTGGGCGTGCACGACAATTTCTTTTTCCTGGGAGGACACTCCCTGCTCGGCACTCAATTGATTGCGCGGGCTCGCGATTCGTTCGGCATCGAGCTACCGTTGCGCACTGTCTTCGATTCGCCAACCGCATCGCAACTCTCCGCCGAAATCGAGCGCATGCTACGCCAGACCCACACCAGCGCTGCCGATTGATTTCTATGGCAACTCAACTAGCCAGTAGCTCGACACGCGGGGACGCCTCCGCAGCCCACGGGCAACCCGTCTTGAGCTTGTATCAGTTGCTGGATCCGGAGGTGCTGGCCGATCCTTATCCTCTATATCACCGCCTACGCAACGAAGATCCGGTTCACTGGGACTCGTTCCTGCACGCCTGGGTGGTAACCAGATACGAAGAAGTAGTACGCGTGCTTCAGGATTTTTCCGCCAATCGCACTTTCACACCGCAGCAGTTGGGAGAGATGGGTCTTTCCCAGTTGGGTCCAATCGCTGAAGTAATGGTAAAGCAGATGCTTTTTATGGATCCTCCTGCGCATACCCGGCTTCGCGGACTTTGTTCGCAAGCCTTCACTCCGCGACGGGTCGAGATGCTGCGCGCGCGTATCCAGGGCATTGCCGAGCGGCTGATCGACACCATGTTGCCTGCGGGACGCATGGACATGATTCTGGACTTTGCTGCGCCGTTGCCCGCCACGGTGACTGCGGAGTTGCTGGGCGTGCCTACCTCCGATCACGTTCAGTTGAAGGCATGGTCAGCCGACTTTGCCGAGATGCTGGGCAATTTTCAACACAATCCTGATCGCACACAGCGCGTGCTTCGCAGCGTGCAGGAGATGACGGCCTACTTCCGGGCAGCCGTTGCTGAGGCTCGAAAGCATCCAGGCGAAGGATTGGTGCACCATCTGCTGCTGGCTGAAGTGGACGGCAATCGTTTGAGCGAGGAAGAAGTGATTGCCAACCTCATTGTGACCATGGTTGGCGGTCAGGAAACCACCACCAACCTGATTGGCAATGGACTGCTCACGTTGTTGCGCAATCCCGAAGTCCTGAAGCGACTGAGGTCGGATCTTTCACTGATTCCTTCTGCCGTTGAAGAGCTGTTGCGTTATGAGAGTCCCAGCCAGCACACGGCGCGCATCGCTCCAGCCGATGTCGAACTTGGTGGTAAGAGCATTAAACGCAAGGATGCGGTTATCGCCGTGATGGGGGCTGCCAACCGCGATCCGCAACGCTTTCCCGATCCCGATCGACTGGATATTACGCGGAAAGATAATCGGCATGTGGCTTTCGGGGCTGGCGCGCACTTCTGTTTTGGGGCTCCACTGGCACGGATGGAAGCGCAAATCGCTTTTTCCGCACTTCTGCAACGCCTGCCTCAGTTGAAGCTCGAACCTGGCTCTGTGACTTGGCGGAACAATCTGGGTCTAAGAGGCCTGACTGCACTATGGGTCAGCTGGCCTGATGGATCTGAGCCGGCAGCAAGGACGAACGCTTGAGTACGCAACTCGCACAGAATCCGAGGGGTCTGAAAGATGGGGGCATGTGCCCGCTCGACAGCTGCGCCTCCGTAGACGCAACTCCGGAACCTGGGAAGATGTATGCGCCGGTGTCTTTCGCGCAGCAGCAGATCTGGGTGCACGCTCAGCTGGTTCCAGAAATCCCGATTTATAACGAGCCCATTACGTTCCATCGGGCCGGGAGCCTGGATGTGCAGGTTCTGGAGCGCGTTCTGACGGAGATTGTTCGTCGTCATCAGGCGTGGAGAACCGTATTCCGCGCAGTGAACGAAGAACCGGTTCAAGTTGTGCAGCCCGCCACGCCGGTTCGGGTTCGCATTGCGGATCTTAGAGGATTACCCGCCGCTGCGCGGGAATCGGAAGCGCGAAGGCTGGCAGTCGAAGATGCTCTGCGCCCCTTCGATTTGTCGCGCGGTCCCTTGTTCCGAACCTTGCTGGTGCATTTCAGCGATACCGAACACCGGCTATTTCTGACGCTCCATCACATCATTTTTGATGGTTATTCGATTTACCGCGTACTCCTTCCCGAACTCGCAAGGCTCTATAAGGCGTTTAACGAGAATAAGGCGTCGGATCTTCCTGATCTTCCGACCCAATACTCTGACTTTGCGCGATGGGAGCAGGGGTGGCTTCCGCAGGGTGGACGTCTGGCCTCGCAACTGGCGTATTGGAGGGAGCAGTTAGGCGGAAATCCTTCGCTTTTGCAGTTGCCCGCAGATCGGCCCCGGCCGCCGGCGCAGAGCTTTCGCGGCGCCATTCACCCTGTAAGCTTCTCCCGAGAGCTACGCGACGCCTTGAAATTGTTGAGCCAGCGTGAGGGCGCGACTCTTTTCATGGGATTGATTGGGGCCTTCGCCGTGCTCCTGTCCCGTTATTCATCCTGCCCAGATGTGAGCATTGGAACCGTAAGCTCAGGGCGGAAGCGGTCCGAGTTAGAAGGCTTGCTGGGATATTTCCTGAATCCCGTCGTGTTACGGAACGACCTTTCGGGGGATCCAACCTTTCGCGAGTTATTGCGCCGGACCAGAGAAGTGACGCTGGACGCCCTGTCGAACGATGATGCGCCGTTTACGCAGGTCGTTAACGCGGTTGACCCGGACCGCAGCTTGAGTTTCAACCCATTGTTTCAGGCCCTCCTGACTCTGGAGCCACCCATGTCTGAGACTCAGGATGGATGGACCGTGGCATTGACCCAGTCGGAGGTAGATACCGGGCTTTCGAAGCTGGACTTGTGTCTGGAACTCGATGATCGTGCCACCGGGCTGGTTGGGCGATTCAAGTACAGTAGCGACCTGTTTGAGCCTGCAACGGTTGTGCGAATGACGGGTCACCTGACGACTCTTCTGGAGGGGATCGTCGCGAATCCGGACCAGCGCATCTCCCGTTTGCCGATGCTCACGGAGGCTGAACGGCACCAACTATGCGTCGAGTGGAATGATACCGGGACAGAGCTTCCGGCCGCTGCCTTCCTTCATGACCTGTTCATCGCACAAGCGGAACGCACGCCGGACAGCGTAGCGGTGGCCCATGGAAATTGCCACCTAACCTATCGAGACCTGCAAACAAAAAGCGACAGACTGGCTGCTTTTCTGCAAGCTCGAGGCGTCGGCGAAGAGAGGCCGGTCGGACTTTATCTTGAGCCCTCTTGGGAAATGCCGGCAGCCATTCTTGCGGTCCTCAAAGCGGGCGGGGTATGTGTTCCGTTGGATCCAAGTTATCCGGCGGGAAGGCACTCCCATGCGCTAAAGGAGACCGGCATGAAGGTGCTGCTCACCCAAAGGCGTCTGCGAGGCCAAATCCCCACGAACGGCGCGGAGGTGGTCTGCGTCGACGACGAGGACATTTACGCGGGCACTGCGGAACCGGTGCGTTGTTCGCTTCGAACGGACAGCTTAGCATTCGTGGTGTATACCTCGGGTTCCACGGGAAAACCCAAGGGAGTGCAGATTACGCATGGCAACCTGATCCATTCAACCTGTGCTCGCCCCATCTATTACGGTGCGAGTCCATCAAGGTTCCTGCTGCTCTCTTCCTTTGCGTTCGACAGTTCGTTGGCGGGAATATTTTCGACCTTGTGCTACGGGGGGACGCTGGTATTGACGTCTGGCCCGGTGCCATCGAATCTGACGCAGCTTGCTAGTTTCGCCGAGCAGCATCAGGTGTCGCATTTGCTCTGTGTTCCCTCCTTGTATAGCTTGCTTTTGGAACAAGCCACGGCCGGGCAGTTGTCATCGTTGCGCGTGGCCATTGTGGCAGGTGAAGTCTGTCCGGTTGATCTGGTCGAGCGTCATTATAAGAGGCTTCCACGGGCTGTTTTGTACAACGAGTACGGACCCACGGAAGCTACCGTCTGGAGCACAGTGTACCAGTGCGCAGCAGGGAAATCTGAGAAGCTGGTTCCCATCGGTCGTCCCATACCTAACAGTCGAGTTTATGTTCTAGATCCTCACTTGAATCCAATGCCCATTGGGGTACCCGGTGAGCTTCACATTGCCGGGGGCGGGGTGGCGCGCGGTTACCTGAAACGGCCGGAGGAAACCCGGGAAAGATTTGTCCCCGATATTTTCAGCGAGACAGCGGGCACCCGAATGTATAAGACAGGAGACTTGGTCCGCTACTTGCCGGACGGGAATCTGGAGTTATTGGGGCGCCTGGACCATCAGGTCAAGATCCGCGGCTTTCGAATTGAGCCGGAGGAGATCGAAGCGGTTATCTCTGAGTATAGTGGCGTGCGGCAAGCGGTGGTGGTAGCCCGCCAAACCGAGGCGCATGAATCGAATCTGGTTGCATTCGTCGTGCCGGTCTCCTTCTCGCACTTTGATGCCGACGGCCTGAAGCGCTTTCTCGGGACCAGGCTGCCGGGAGCGATGGTTCCCGCCAGCTTCGTGGTGCTTGAACGATTGCCGCTGATGCCCAACGGGAAGGTGGACCGGAACGCTTTGTCTGTGCCATCGCAATCCATGTCGGAAGGATCGTCTCTGCCGGCCCGTAGCGAGATCGAAGCCAAGCTGCTGGAGATCTGGTCAGGCGTCCTTGGGAAGCAAGGCTTCGGCATGACGGAAAACTTCTTTGATCTGGGTGGCCACTCGCTTCTGGTGGCAAAGCTCTTGCTCCGCATCGAACAGCAATTTGAAAAACGGCTTTCGCTGGCGAATGTTTTCCAGGCGCCGACCATCCGGCAACTGGCTGAGATGCTGAACGGCCACGGTACCGCGAGCTACCATCCGGCAGTGGTTCCGGTTCAGGCGAACGGTTCAAGGCCTGCGTTGTACTGGGTGCGGGGAGGTTCGTTCCTACTTCCGCTCGCCAAGCGCCTGGGGCCGAATCAACCAATCCTGGGGCTGCATCTTCCGGCAGCAGACGCCAGTGTCCTTCCCCTGCCATACAAGTTCGAGGACATTTCATCCGCCCTGGTGCGCCAGTTGCAGGAAGTACAACCCGAGGGCCCCTACTTTCTTGCTGGTTTGTGCGTGAACGGAGTGATCGCCTACGAAATGGCGAGGCAGCTCACGCAACAAGGGCAACAGATTGCCCTGTTGGCGATGTTTGACGCCCAGAATCCAGCGTACTACGAGAATTTTGCCCATCAGAGTCGCGCCGAGTTGCTGCTGCGGCGGACAGGTCATCATCTGAGGAACTTTCGCCGCCAAAAACTGACGGAATACATGAGCGATCGAGTGACGGGGATTCATCGCAGAGCCAGCGTGCGATATTGGCGAATGCGTCACGCCCTGGGTTTGTCCGTCGACCAGAGGCACTTGCAGGATTTGGATACCATTGTCCACCCAGCTTCTTTTGTCTATAGGCCGGGGGCTTACGGGGGCGAGGTTGTTTTTTTTCAGTCTACTGACTGGCCTCACGGGCGGTATTGGGATTTTCATGCCAGCTGGGACGGCCTGATTGCCGGGGGCGCACGGGTGTTCAAGATCGCTGGCGGCCATGAATCGATGTTCTACGAAGAAAATGTGGACCTCCTGGCCAGCGAACTCCAAGGCTGTCTGTCGGAAGCCATGGAGGGGCATGCCCGGACGGTTGAACAGGTGGCTTGAATGGCGTTGTCTTCGGAATCACGGATCGAACTTGGAACTGTCCCATTGAAGCCTCGAAGCCATTCCCTGGCCGCGCCGCCCCGCTTCCGGGAGGCCGTCTTTGAGGACTATCCGCAGATCGCGGAATTGGAGTCGCGGTACGGACTGCACCCCAAGAGCTACGAGGAATGGAAGCACCTGTGGGTGCACAATCCCGCGTACTACGATTTCCGACACTGGCCGATCGGTTGGGTTTGCGAAAACGAAGAGGGGGAGATCGTCGGCAGCATTGGCAACATCCCGTTGGCTTTTGAGTTTGAGAGTCGTCCTGTGGTGACCGCGACCAGCCGGGGATTGGTTGTGGATGCGCGATACCGCGCATACTCGTTCCCTCTGCTGAGCCGGTTCTTCGGGCAGAAGGAAGTGGATCTTTTTATAAACACCTCGGTGAACGAGAAGGTTTACCGCCTGCATGAATTGTTTCATGCTCTGCGAGTGCCGACTGGAACCTGGGACCGTTCCTCGTTCTGGATTACGAACTACCCGGGATTTAGCGCGAGCTTGCTGAACAGAAAAGAATTTTCCGGGCCGCGAGTCTGGAGCTATCCTTTGGCTGCGGGACTCTTCGTCCGGGACCAATTGGCAAACAAGACTTTGCGGAACCAACCCGGTCATACCGAGGTTGAGTTTTGTACGCAGTTTGACGAGAGATTCGACGATTTCTGGAAACAATCGCGAAAGCGCGGTTCTGGCCGCTTGCTGGCGGACCGCTCCCGAGACGTCCTCGAATGGCACTTTAAATACGCTTTGCAAAAAGGCGAAGCCTGGCTGCTTACCGTCAATCAGGGTACGAGACTTGCAGCCTACGGAGTTGTATGCCGCCAGGACAATCCGGCATTCGAGCTCAAGCGGATGCGGTTGGTGGATTTCCAAAGTGTAGATGAATCGTTGGATGGGTTGAAACCCTTGCTGGTGGCTGCTTTGAACAGGTGCCAGCGCGAAGCCATTCACATGATGGAGGCCTTCGGCTTCTCGTCCGAGAAGCAGCGGATCATAGACAGTATGAATCCGCACTATCGCGAGTTGAGTTCGTGGCGTTATTTCTATCGTACTAATAAGTCGTCTTTGTCGACCAGCCTGCGCGAAGCCGCCGCTTGGGATCCGACCTGCTATGACGGTGACAGCAGCCTTTAGGAGCAAGTCCCAGATAGAAAGAGTGAACGAATGCAGCAGCTGACAACACACCCCTCACCGAGTGCCACAGAGACGGGCCAGTCTTACCAGGCCCGTCCAGAGCCTTTGTTTGTTGTAGGCATGTTTCGCTCGGGAACTTCGCTGCTTTATGCCCTTCTGAACCAACATCCGCAGATCGCCTTGATGTATGAGGGCGATCTGGCGCATCTGCAGGCCCTGTTCTGGGTTCCGCGCGACACTACACGCTGGCTGAAACGATGGGAGTTCTGGAATACGGCCCTGGACCGTCATAAGTTCGATACGACGGTAATTCCGGATGGCATCAGGGATCTGAAGACTGCGGTGGAATCGGTCTATAAGGAATATGCGCGCCAGAAGAAAGGGGCGGCGATATGGGGGTGCAAGTCACCCACCTATCATGATGAAGTCACCCGCCTCAGCCGAACATTTCCCAATGCCCGCTTCATAATCATTTGGCGGGATGTCAGGCATATCTGTCGCAGTATCCTGGCGGCAGCGGAAACATCCCCGTTCTTTAACCGGAGAGGGATGACGCTTCGGGCAATCGTGGGTTGTCAGGACCTCAAGACCCAATGCGATTCCCTCATCAAACAAGGTGGGCGGGTTCACCAGGTCGATTACGAGGACCTGGTGCGAAATCCCGAAATCCACATGAAGGCAATTTGCGGGTTTCTTGAGATTCCCTACGACAGCCGGATGAGTAACTTGGTAGGAGCGGATCGCGATGCGATCTCAGATTTTCGCCACCATTCTCTGGTGAAGGGCGAGAAAATCGTTGAAACCAGAAATGGGTCCGAGGGGCTTCCTCCGGAACTGCGGGACAAAATCGAGCGCTACGTCAAGATGTGGCGGGAGCGCTATCAGGGAGCCTGGCCGGCCTACCCCAAATCACTCGAAACGGAACCTGCAAGCCCGTCCGTGTGGGAGAGACTGTCGGACCGGGTCACCTATAGCTTCCTTCAGTTCACTCATCACTTTGCTCCGGTGATTTTCTCCTTTGTGCCTACTGCGGTTTGGAGGCGATACCGAACCTACATCGCAGCCAAGCGAATCCGACGCTTGCTGGAAAAAGCGGGCCCGGAAAAGCAGGAACTCATACGCAAGGCCACGCGAGGAAACGAACAGTTGCTTAAGGATATGGGTATTGATTTGGATGACATTCTCAAAAAGGACGGCTAGAACGAAGGCCCTCAAACGTTCTTGCAGCCTCCCCAATCTGATTCCATGACTGTAAAAATATCCTCACGAGACCAAAAACTGCGGGTGTTTTCCACTTCGCCGCAATCGAGCGCTGTGGAACCGGCGGACTACGTTTCCAGGGTCGTCGAGGTCGCTCGTTGGAGCGAAGCTGCAGGTTGCGAGGGGATTCTGGTTTATACCGACAATTCACTGGTCGATCCCTGGCTGGTCGCTCAAATCATCATCCAGAACACCGCGAGGCTATCGCCGCTGGTCGCTATCCAGCCGGCATACATGCATCCCTACGCGGTGGCCAAGATGGTGAGCTCTCTGGGCCACCTGTACGGTCGAAAGATATACCTGAACATGGTGGCGGGTGGTTTTACCAACGATTTGGCGGCGTTGAATGACACTACCCCGCATGACAAGCGTTACGCCAGGCTGGTGGAGTACACGACCATCATCCAGGAATTGTTGAAGGGCCAAGCGCCGGTGAACTATCGCGGAGAATTCTATGTGGTCGACAAGCTGCGGATGACTCCGCCGCTTGCCCCAGAACTGATGCCGGAAGTTTTTGTGTCGGGCTCATCGCCCGCAGGTTTGGCGGCGGCGCAGGCACTTAGTGCGACGGCTGTGAAGTATCCACAGCCGGCCGAGGAGGAGCCGGATTGCCACGACGCGGCCCTCAAAACGGGCGTGCGTGTGGGCATCATCGCGCGGAAGTCGGAAGAAGAAGCCTGGAGCATTGCTAATGAGCGATTTCCTGGCGATCGCAAGGGTCAAATCACTCATCAGCTGGCCATGAAGACATCCGATTCGGCCTGGCACAAACAGCTGTCACAAATGGCGTCGGCGCCCAACGGGAACGGCGGTCCCTATTGGCTGTGGCCCTTCGAGAACTATAAGACTTTTTGCCCCTATCTGGTTGGAAGTTATGACCGGGTTGCATCGCAGCTGGCGAAGTATCTTGAACTCGGCCACTTAACATTTATTCTCGATATTCCGGCGGCCCAGGATGAACTGGAACATATCTCGACCGTGTTTTCGAGTGCGCTGCAGTTGGTGACCAAGTGACCCAGCTTTTGCAGAACTGGATTTCCCGCGCCGCGCAACAGCGTCCGGAAGCTGTAGCCGTGGTCATGCAGGACCAGTCTCTGACGTACGGCCAGCTGGAGGAATCTGCAAATCGGCTGGCGCGGCTATTGCAGGCGGCAGGGTGCCGCCGGGGAGATCGCGTGTGCTTTGCGATCCCGAAATCTCCCGCGGCCATCATTGCCATTGCAGGGATTTTAAAAGCTGATTGTATTCACGTACCGATCGACACCTCGAGTCCGGCTCCCCGGGTTTCGAAAATTATCCGCTCCAGCGAGCCGCGTTACATCCTAGGCGTGGAATCCTCCTCCGGCCTGCTGGAAGAATTGTTTGCGCAAGGAGAGTTCAAAGACTCCGTGGGCGTCGGGTGGATGGAGACGTCTCCGGCCGAGCATGGTAACTTCAGCCCAAAGTTCCAGTGGAAGGACAGTATCGGCTACTCCGCTCAACCGCTGGCATCGAGTCAATGCGCAGACGACCCGGCGCACATTTTGTTCACCTCCGGATCGACGGGCGAGCCCAAAGGAGTGGTGATTACGCACGCGAATGTCATTCATTTTGTGGAGTGGGCGACCCGCTATTTCGGAATCACTGGCTCAGATCGAGTTTCCTGCCATCCGCCTCTGCATTTTGATCTATCCGTATTTGATATCTTCGGCGCGTTTGCAGCGGGAGCGCAGCTCGATCTGGTGCCCCCGAAGGTGGCGCTGTTGCCCAATAAGCTGGCGGAGTTTATTCGTGCTTCGGAACTGACGCAGTGGTTCTCGGTTCCCTCAGTGCTGAACTACATGGCAAAGTTTGACGTAGTAAAGATGAATGATTTCCCATCGCTGCGACGTTTGCTTTGGTGTGGAGAAGTGTTCCCCACGCCTGCTCTCATGTACTGGATGAATCGGCTGCCGCACGTCACATTTACCAATCTTTACGGACCTACCGAGACCACCATCGCCAGCAGCTACTACACAGTCAAATCGTGCCCAGCCGACGGAGCACAACCGATTCCGATTGGAACTGCTTGTGAGGGTGAGGAACTTCTGGTGCTGGATAACGACCAGCGGCCGACCCCGGTGGGCGAAGTAGGTAACCTGTACATCCGTGGAGCAGGGCTGAGCCCTGGGTATTGGCGCAATCCCACCGCCACTGAAGCATCTTTTTTTTCATATGGTGAAGGTGACCGAATTTACCGGACCGGGGATTTGGCGCGAATCGGGCAAGATGGTTTGATCTACTTCGTGGGCCGGATCGACACGCAGATCAAGAGCCGCGGCTATCGCATTGAGCTGGGCGAAATCGAAACCGCTTTGCATGATATGCCGGAGTTAAAAGAATGCGCCGTGGTGGCGCTTCCCACCGACGGTTTTGAGACAAGTTTGATTTGCTGCGCATATGTGGGGCGCGACCAGAACGTTACGTCTCCCGGGATTCGGAGCCAGTTGGGTAAGGTATTACCGCCATATATGGTGCCGTCGCACTGGCTGGCGCTGCCGCAATTGCCTAACAATGGGAATGGGAAAATCGACCGCCGAAAGCTTCAAGAAATGTTTGCGGCCGATCTGAAGGGCCGGGCAGTAGAACAGCGTCCGGAGAGTAGTTCCTCTTCGAGCGCGAGTCCTGAACCCTTGCAGTCGGCTGATTCCATGTGTGAGTCAGGCGAACCGGCGAATGTCATGAGCTTGATATGAATGTCGTTCTAGCCGCAGAGGAATCGGCTGGGCTGCAGATGTTGCGAAGCCTCGCAGCGGGCCGGCATCGCCTGGTAGGTGTGTTTGCCGCGCCACCAAAGGACGGTTCTGCGGGCAGCGTGTGGAATGTTGCCACGAATCTAGGACTTGAGACGCGGCCAGCGAAACAGTTGAAGGAAGCGGCCCTAGGCGAATGGTTGCGATCCGAGCACGTCGATGTTTTTCTCAACATACATTCACTCTACGTGGTTCATCCGCAAGTCCTGGCGGCTTCGAGGCTGGGAGCGTTTAACCTGCATCCTGGGCCGCTCCCTCGCTACGCGGGTCTGAACGCCGTAAGCTGGGCGATCTTCCGGGGCGAGACGGAACACGCCGTGACCGTGCATCGCATGGAGCCTGAAATCGATGCGGGTCCAATTGTTTACCAGACCAGGTTCCCGATTGAGGCGGGAGATACGGCTTTGTCCCTCAGTTTCAAATGCGTTCGTGAGGGTGTGGCTCTAATGCAGCGCCTGCTCGAGGTGGCCGAAAAGGGAGACGATCTACCTCTTTCGCCGCAGGATCTGGCGGTGAGAGAATACTTCGGGCGGGAAGTACCAGAACAAGGGCAGTTGTCGTGGTCATGGCCAGCTAGCAAAGTAGTAAACTTCGTGCGGGCCTGCGATTACTTTCCGTTTACCTCACCCTGGGGGCATCCGCGAACTCGCCGTGGAGCGCAAGAATTTGCACTTGTGAAGGCAAGCCGTACCGGGCAACCCTGCGGGGAGTCTCCCGGAACTGTGGGAGATGCTATGGATTCCGGGGTTCGGGTGGCCTGCCAAGACGAATGGGTTCTGGCCAGCAAATTGCAAGTTAGTGGTGCGTACTTGCCAGCAGCAGGGTTTTTGCGGCCGGGGGACCGTCTCGCGAACTCGTGATCGACATAGATATGACAAACGGGGATTTTGAAGGCACCAAGGCCAGAGTGTCCGAGTTATTTTCCCGGATGCATGTGGCCGTGCCATCGGTCGAAACCGACTTATTCGATTCGGGTATCCTGGACTCACAGAAGCTGGTCGAGTTGCTTTTCTTCATCGAGCAGGACTTCAAGACGCCGATTGATATCCAGGATTTCGAGATTGAAAACTTTCGCTGCATCGAGAAGATTGCAGCGCTCCTTATCCAGCGTAAGAATAAAGGCAGCCTTCCGCAACTTTCCAAAGCAGGTGGATTGCCTGGTTAGAGCCAGGGATCCTCAAATTTATGGACGTTGCTTGCCGAAAGAAAACGCTACGGCTTCTTTCCAACGGTGTGTACATTATGACGGCGCGGGACGGCGATCAATTCGGTGCGGCTACGGTGACGTGGTTGTCGCAGGCGTCGTTCAAGCCGCCGCTGCTCATGGCGGCCGTACAAGCCAACAGCAACGTATTCAAATGCCTGTCGAGGAGCAGGGCTGCGGCAGTGCATATTGTGGACTCCAGCCAGGAGAAGATCGCACAGAGGTTTTTTGCTCCCACCTCCGCCGATGAGGGTGGGCTGAACGGAGAACCTTTTCGGGAAGGAAAGACCTCCGCGCCCATATTGAAGAATCTGGGGGCCTACGTGGAATGCCGCATCAAGCGTATTCTTGAAGGCGAAGGCGATCACGCCATTGTCCTAATGGAAGTACTCGAGGCGGAGTGCCGTGCTGCCGTCCAGCCTTTAACTATCCGCGATTCCCCTTGGGAGTACGGCGGATAGCGAGTAGTAGATCGGGCAGGGTTCGCAATACTACCAGTTGGGATCGAAAAGGAGAGCAATTCTTATGGCCGTGGCTAGCACACCGAAAACGCAGCAACCCACCAGTTTCCTGCGCAAATTCGGCAAAGTGGTCTTCTGGTTCTTGGCAATCTGTGTAGTTTTCGAAATCGGGTTGCGGCCCTTTGGTTTCGGCAAATACGTGGTTTACCGGCCGGATGAGCGCATGTTGTGGCTTCCGATGCCGGGCACGCACAAGCTCACTGAAATGAATCACCAAGCCGAAACCATCAGCCCGCAGGGATTTCGCTATCGTGAAGTGCTGGCGCTTCAACATCCGGGCGTTTACCGAGTTTTTGCCTTCGGTGATTCAACCACCATGGGATGGGGTGTGGATGACGATTCGAACTACAGTTCACAACTGGAGAAACTGCTCAACGCCAAAGGCTGTCCCGGTCTGAAGTTCCAGGTCATTTCGGCTGGAGTGAATGCGTATCCCAATGCGCTGGTTGAGGAACGCGCGATGAAGGTCATCGAGGATGGCTATCAACCCGATGCCGAGATCGTCTCCTACAGCGCCAACACCGGTTTCGAGGGCATCCCGGATCTGCAAGGAAAGGAACGGGAAACCTTTCTGAAGAAAGTGGAACTCAAGTCCATTGCCCGGCGCAGCGCCTTGTATAACTTTCTGATTGAGGATCTGCTGCGCGGGGTGGCTTACTATCGTTTTCGAGAAGTGTTGATGCTGGGTACCTGGGATTCGGCCCGTTCGAGCCCAGACCTGCCGGCGGAACATTTCTTGGCGCGCCTGGGGAAGGCCAAGCAGATTGCGGATGCGCACCATTCGCAAATGATCTTCCTGTTAGTTGGCTCCAAGGGCGAGCCGGGACCGGCCCATCCCTATCAAGCCGCGATGGTTGAGTATGCCCGCGCGAACAACGTTCCTCTCGTGGACATTATTCGATTGATGCGCGACCAGAACCTCAATGACATGTTCCTGGATCACGTTCATCCTACGCCGGCGGGACATACGTTGATTGCCGAGGAGCTGTTCAACACGGTTCAGGGCACGGAGTCCTATCAGAATGCTTGCCGGATGGCGTCCACCGGCACGGCAGTGACCTCTCTCACGACGAAGGCGGCGACCAACCAGCCCTAGTCGGTAATCTACGAGCAGCAAGGAGAACGCAATTCTATGTTCAAACGCATGTGGCAAGCCTGGAAACGGCTTGCACACAAAATTGGCAACTTTCAGTCGCGAGTATTACTCACCATTTTTTATTTCGTTTTCATCTGGCCATTTGGCTTGGGAGCGCGCCTTTTCTCTGATCCTTTGCGGATCAAGAAACTTCCCACGCAATGGCTCGATCATCCTAACGAGGCCCACGATATGCAGTGGGCCAGAAGGCAGTAATTGTGGATATCCTGGGGATCTCTTGTTATTACCATGACGCCGCGGCTGTGCTTTTGCGCGACGGCAAAATTATCGCTGCGGCGGAAGAAGAACGCTTTTCCCGCATCAAGCATGACTACGGCTTTCCGAAAATGGCGATCAAGTACTGCCTGGAACAGGGTGGCATTCAGGGGCCGGATCTCGATTACGTAGTGTTTTTCGAGAAGCCCTTTCGCAAGCTCGACCGCATTCTGATGACCGCCTTTCAGACCTATCCCAAGTCCTGGAAGGTCTTCCGCGAGTCAATGATGACCTGGACGATGGACAAGATGTGGGTCGCGTCCACGCTACAGGCGGAGCTTGGCGATATCAAGAAAGAGAAGATTTTATTTTCCGAGCACCATCTTTCGCACGCTGCCAGCGCGTTTCTATGCTCGCCCTTCGAGGAAGCGGCGATTCTGACCATCGACGGCGTGGGCGAGTGGGTGACCGGCACGTACGGCGTGGGCAAGGGCAATGACATCAAGTTGCTCAAGCAGATGGAATTCCCTCATTCGCTGGGACTGCTGTACAGCGCCTTCACTGCATTCCTGGGTTTTGAAGTGAATGAGGGCGAGTACAAGGTCATGGGAATGGCTCCCTATGGCCAGCCCCGTTACGTCGACAAGGTATGGAAGGTCGTTCATCAGAATCAGGATGGCTCTTTCTCCTTGGACATGGATTACTTTTCTTTTCATCACTCCACCAACCGCACTTACAGCCCGCGTTTCGAAGCGTTGTGGGGTGATTCCCGGCCGGTGAATTTGCAGTTCTTCACCGAAGCTACCGGGTTCCCCAAGTATTTCGGGGATCCGCCTTCGAACTACCGCGACCTCTGCAAATTGAATCAGCACTTCGCTGACATTGCATCCAGCATTCAGAAGGTGACGGAAGAATTAATCCTGGGCATGGCCCGCAATGTCCACAAACAAACTGGTATGAAGAAGCTTTGCATGGCGGGGGGAGTCGCGTTAAACAGCGTGGCGAATTCCCGCATTCTTCGCGAAACCGAATTTGAAGAGTTGTATGTTCAGCCGGCAGCGGGAGACGGAGGCGGCGCGCTGGGCGCAGCTCTGTGGGCTTACAATACGCTGTTGGGGCATCCCCGCGACTTCACTATGAAGCATGCCTACTGGGGACGGGAAAATTCCGAAGCTGAGATCAGCGATTTTCTCACCGAGAACAACATTCCACATCGCCGGTTAAAGGACGAAGATGAACTTGTGGACAACGTCGTCGGTTTACTGACCAATGCCAAGGTCGTCGGCTGGTCGCAGGGACGGTTCGAATGGGGACCGCGGTCACTTGGCAGCAGAAGCATTCTGGCGGACCCTCGTAATCCGGAGATGAAGGATATCGTCAACGCCAAGATCAAATTCAGGGAACCATATCGTCCGTTCGCTCCCTCGGTTCTGGCAGAATCCGCGGAGAAGTATTTTGATCTGCCCAATGCCACCAAGCATTATCCTGCGCGCTACATGTTGTATGTGGTTCCGGTGCAGCAGGCACAACAAAGCACATTGCCTGCCATCACGCACGTGGATGGAACTGGGCGGTTGCAGACGGTGTTCAAGCACGAGAGTCCCCGCTATTACCATCTGATCGAACGCTTTGGGCAGGCCACAGGTGTTCCGGTGGTGCTGAATACCTCGTTTAACTTGAGAGGTGAGCCTATCGTGAATACGCCGGCCAACGCATTCAGCACATTTTCGAAGAGCGAAATGGATGCGTTAGTGATGGAGAATTTCATCGTCGAGAAATCGTCGCTCTAGTCGAGTCTATCCCCCAGTTCTGAGGATCTTGGAATGCAGTGCCGGTTCCTTTTGTCTGGAATCGGAACGGATCTCGAAATCCCCTGCGAGCTATACAACGGCATGCCAAACCCAGGTTCAGCAATGGAACTATGTTCCCAGATATTCTTTGGAGGCGCTATGTACCTGAACACTTTTGCTTTGACCCCGTCTGCCGGTCCGCGGCAGCGCAAGCCGGTCCGGCGTATTCAACCACGGCCCTTTTCGACCCTGCTGGCACTTGGCTGCCTGCTGCCCTTCAGTGCTCTGACCAGCGCGGCGCAGCAGAACAACACCATTGCCACTGTGGCTGGCGGAGCGCCGACCAACACAGTCGCGACACTTGCGGCTATCCCGAATCCAACCGGGGTGGCGGAAGATGCGAGCGGTAACATCTATATTGCGGCGCAATATAGCTACAACGTTTACAAGGTGAACCCGAGTACTGGAGCGCTGTCGATTTTCGCCGGGAAGGGAATCTTCGGGTTCAGCGGCGACGGCGGCCCTGCCACGAGCGCCGTCTTATCCGCACCCATGGCGGTGGCGGTGGATAACATTTCGGGAAAGGTGTACATCATCGACGGCAATCGTATCCGGGTCGTTACACCGGACGGCAACATCAACACCTTCGCGAATCCTACTGGTGCACTTTGCATTCCGAATATTGCGGCCTGCGGCGACAACGGGCCTGCCAACAGCAGTAGTGTCTTGTTCTATCAGCCTCAGGGCCTGTACGTGGATGGATCCGGCAACCTGTTCATTTCCGATACCGGCGATGACCGGGTTCGATTCATCAACAATCAATCGACCTCAATCACCGTAGCGGGTATTGCAGTTCCAGCCGGATACATTGTCACGGTTGCCGGCAACGGTTTGACCTGCAACGGTCCTACGCAACCCTGCGGGGATGGTTTTTCTTCGACTGCTGCGCCGAATGTCCCCCCGGGTAACACCAGCGGCGCCAGACTGGACCTTGCGGTGGGTGTGGCTACCGACAGCGCGGGCAACATCTACATCGGCGATACGCGAGACCAGCGCATCCGTTGCGTGGTCAATGTCGCGGGAGGTTGTCCTAACGCTGGGAACCCGAATCCTGTAGTCGGTGAGATCGTTACCTACGCGGGCAACACCGGTGTCTACTGCCCAGTACCAACCAACTCTTGCAACGATGGCCAATCTCCTTTCAACGCGCGATTTCACAATCCTGCTGGCGTATGGCTCGACAGCACCGGCAATCTCTACATCGCAGATCAATGGGACAACAAAATTCGCGAAGTGACGACCGGCGCCAATGCAGTTGTCACAACCGTTGCTGGCACCGGCGTCGCAGGTTTCGGAGGCGATGGAGGAAAGGCGAGTGCCGCTACATTAGATGGTCCGCTTGCCGTGGTCATGGATTCGGCAGGCAACATGACCATCGCCGATTCCGGCAATGGCCGCATTCGGCAGTTCGTCGTGAAGTCCATCATCAACACAAAGGCCGGGGGCGGATCGATCGGCGACGGCGGTCCGGCGACGGCGGCCGAGTTGGCTGATCCGGTCACGGTCGCTTGGGATCCTACCGGAACGAACTATTACATCGCCGATGCCGCTAATAACCGTATCCGCGAAGTGACGACCAGCGGAATCTCAACCGTCGTGGGGGATGGCCTGCCCAGCGTCTGGGAACTTCTGAGCTGGGGTGACGGAGGCAGCGCTCTTCTCGCTACCCTGCTTAATCCGAAGGGCGTTGCGGTGGATGCCGCCGGGAACCTCTACATTGCCGATACCGGCGATTCCGTGGTTCGGGCGGTGAACACGCAGGCTACGCCGGTTACCATTCTTGGGGTAACCATTCAGCCGGGCGCCATTGCCACCGTTGCCGGCAGCGGCCTTTCATGCGAAAACCCCACGGGTATATGCGGCGACGGAGCGTCGGCGACGAGTTCCAATGCTCGAATCACTTACCCGGCGGCGGTCGCTCTCGATAGCCATGGCAACCTGTATATCTCCGATTACTTCGACAATCGAGTTCGCGAGGTGCTCGCGGTTGCTGGGGCTTGCGGCGCCTACCCCAATCTCAAGGTGGGTGATATCTGCACTCTGGCCGGCACCGGGGTCGTCGGCGGTACCGGGGACGGCGGTCCAGCCACGAGCGCGAAGCTCCACTATCCGTATGGCCTTGCTGTCGACGGCGGCAATAACGTCTATATTGCGGATTCCATGAACAATCGCATCCGCTGTGTCGTCGGTACCCTCGGAGGTTGTGGCGGCTCCACTTCTCCCGTGGGCGATATTGTTCCTTATGCTTTCACTGGCAAGGGTACATTCAGTGGCAATGGTGGGCCCGCTTTGAAAGCTTCCAGGGCGAATCCACAAGCGTTGGCCATCGACCCGGCTGGCGATTTATTTGTCAGCGGTGGCGCAGTCGTACTAGTGCAGCGCATTGATGCCGCGACCCACGTGGTGATCACCGTAGCCGGGAACCCCAACAAGCCCACTAACCTTGGCTTCGCGGGGGATGGCGGTCCATCAACGGCAGCTACGTTGGATAATCTTGGCGTTGCCGTGAATGCCGCGCAAAATCTCCTGATCGATGATGAGGGCAACAGGCGGATTCGTGAGGTCGACATGGTTCCAGTCGTCAATCTGTGGAACCGGAAACTCACGTTCCCAAATACACCAGTAGGGCAGACTAGCTCCCCCCTTACCGCGAAGTTGCAAAACTCCGGGTTGGCCAGCCTTCCCATCAGCAACACAGTCTTGGGTGGCAATGACCCGCAAGATTTCGCAATTTCATCGAACAGCTGCGTGACTCAGATGTCTCCCCTATCGTTCTGCTACGTGGGTGTAACCTTTACACCTACACAGACCGGCCAACGCACTGCGACCCTGACCGTGAATACCAGTCTGGGCGCGGAAAATGTGACGTTGGTGGGGACGGGCCAATAAGCGTTTGACGTACCACAATCGAGGTGGCCTGCTGGAAGAAATGCGGGGCCGCCTCTTCTATTATTTATTTCTTATTTGTTTTCGCCTGCGGATCGGCGGATTCCAGGGGCCCCGGTCGGTGGAAAAAAGAATCGTCGGCTCACAACTCCGGATACGCGTCCATGATTCGCTTCTGGCTGGAAAGCAAGCGCTGGCGTAGAGCCGCGGCAGGCTGCCAGTACGGTGTACCCTCCCAGGAGGAGCGGAGCTGGCCTTCGGCCTCGACTTCAAACACGGCCAAATTGACGGGAACCTCCTCATCGGAGAAGTAGCTGAATTTCAGCTGCAAGCGGGTCACCCTCAAGCCGGTCTCCTCGCAAAATTCGCGCGCCACCGCCGCTTCAGTGCTTTCCCATGGCATCGCGATTCCTCCCGGAAATGAGAGTCCTCGATCGTCGCTGCGTTCGATGACGAGAAAGCCGTCGTTGTTTCGCATTACACCGACGGCGACTCTTAGCGCCCCAAAAATCGGCAACCGGGAGTAGACCGCCAGGCCGGTTCGAGAGAGTATCCAAAATGCGTACTTTTTCAGCACGTTCATAGTAGCTACACTTGATACTAGACTGAGAAGCGGTATCAGAACTCATTTTCCTGGAGAAGCGTTCCATGCTTGACACCTTCGTGAAACACCTGGACATGTTCTGCTGTCCAAAATGCCGTGCTGCCTTGCGGATCGATCATGAGAAACTGATCTGTGACGGCTGCAACGCCGTTTATCCGAGCGACGGGGGCATTCCGTTACTTTTCCATCCCCACGACGTCAAGGATCAGGCGCGCGACGTGACCGACGTGGTCAAGGCATTTTATGAGGAAAACCCCTTTCCCAACTACGATGAGTTCGATTCCAAAGAGAGTATGGCGGAAAAAGCCAGCCGCGGGGTCTTCGCCCGGCTGCTGGATGATCAAATTCCCGGAGGGGCACGGGTTCTGGAGTGCGGCTGTGGCACCGGCCAATTGAGCAACTTTCTGGGGATGCGCTGGAATCGCACCGTATTCGGATCGGATCTGTGCTTGAACTCATTGCGGCTGGCGAAGGGATTCCGCGACCGTTGTGAGGTCAAGAACGCCGGCTTCTTGCAAATGAACCTCTTCCGGCCGGCATTTAAAGAGGAAGTCTTCGACGTCGTCATCTCCAACGGCGTGCTGCATCATACCAGCGATCCGCTGGGAGGCTTTCAGTCAATCTCCCGCCTGGTTAAGCCGGGGAGATTCATCATTATCGGCTTATATAACACGATTGGCCGGCTGGGCACGGATTTTCTGCGCTTCCTTTTTCGCATATCTGGGGACAAGCTGCGATTGTTGGATGCCCATCAGCGTAACAAGAACTACACGGAAGCGCGGAAACGGGCCTGGTTTATGGACCAGTACAAGCATCCGCACGAGAGTAAACACTCCTATGAGGAAGTGCTGCATCGTTGGTTCGATGCCAATGGATTCGAGTTCCTCTCAGCCGTACCCAAACCGGATTTGGGGGCGTTCACTCCTGAAGAAAAGCTGTTTGAGGTGCACGATCCGGGGACTAAGGCTACCCGCTGGATGACAGAAATGGGATTAATGATGAAACTTGGAGACGCTGGAGGCCTGTTCATCATGATCGGCCGCAAGAAAGGCTCGGCCCGAACCGAAAAGATCAACACGGTTCGCAAGGTCGACGCGTCCACGTCCGACTACGTCAGGGCGTGAGCGGGACCATTCGCCACAAGCAGGGAGGGGCTATTCCCACTCTGGGGCGAGAAAAAGGGCTGCCTTTGGAAATGTACTTCCGAGTGTATCAATCCAAGCCTTGAGCACGTATGATTTAGCGAAGGTTTAAGCAGTACCATTTGTACGTTGTCCTTCGCGAGCGTGCCATGTCCCCCAAGATGCTTGCCAGATGCTTAGAGCGCAGAATGTGTGCGGCAGTTGCCAGCACACTGATATTCTTCATGGTCCTTTGCCTCGGGCCGGTAGCTTGGGCTGCGAATGTCGCGCCCAACGCGATTGCGGAAGGTTTTGCCCCGGGAGGGGCAGCAGCGGCCCCGCTACGTACCAACGCCAGCTTTTACGTTGCCACCAATGGTAAGGATTCCTGGAGCGGAAAGTTGCCGGCTCCGAACGCTCAGCGTACCGATGGACCTTTTGCTTCCCTCGCCCGGGCGCAGATCGCGGTAGAAGCGCTGTTGAAAACCCGACTTGTTCTTCCGGTTGTGGTGATGGTGCGTGAGGGAACCTACTACCTTCCGTTGAGCCCCACGAACCCGGGAACCTTGAATTTCACCTCCAGTGATTCAGGCACCTTGACGGTGCCAGTCATCTGGGAAAACTACCCAAACGAGGCTCCGGTGGTGAATGGAGGGCTGCCGGTTTCAGGCTGGACTCATGTGTCCGGAGCGCTGTGGCGGGTTCGAGTGCCGACAGGCGTGCAACCCTTCGAGTATCTGTTCTACAACGGTGAACGGCGGATGCGTTCGCGATTGCAGTCCCCGGCGGCAGGTGTGGGCTACTACATGAGTGGCGGCGTTTGTATCTCAACTCAAACCGGCCAGATCGCGAGCACCGCACTCTGTAATCTGGGAACCTTTCTAAGGGTGGCGGCGGAGATTCCGCCGACCGGCGCGAACGCCGGCTGCCCATCGGTCACCAACGGAACTCAGTCCAAGTGCCTGGACCGTTTTCAGTACAACCCCGAGGATCCCATCGCCGATTGGATTAATCTGAATCCGCCGAGCGGCAACCCTTGCAAAGCTCCGCCGTCAGGAAATTACCCGTCAGGCGACATCGGACTTACACTGTTCGACGCCTGGACTGTGGATGCGATGCGCATCAGCTGCGTGGACACGATCAACAATATTATTTATCTGACAGGGGCCACAGAGGGCGGTCCGGCTGCGCAATATAACTTCTTTGGCCCGGCGGCTGGGCACCGCTACGTGGTGGACAACACCCGCGACGCGTTCAATGCGGCTCAGGCAGCCGGACAAACCGGCATCTGGTTTCTCGATCGTTCCACTTCGCCTTGGACGTTGAACTATCTCGCGAATGCTACGGAGAATCCCAACACTGATAACGTGGTGATTCCGCAGTTGGGGGGGGCGATTCCGGGAGCACCGGCGACGGATTTCGTGGGTGCAAGCCTGCTGTTTGCCACTCAATTGAGTAACGTGACTTTCAGCGGCATCGCCTTCGAGATGGATAACTACGTTTCGTCGGCAACTGGATTCAATAATGACAGCAACGAAGAGTTCGCCATGCCGCAAGCGATCGATTGCGAGAGCTGTCAGAACGTGGTGTTTGATGGGGTGACGGTGCGGCACACGTCGGGTTCGGGAATTGTGATCGCTTCGATTTCAGGCCGGCAAGGCCCTCCTGCGGCCTACGACGCCATCCAGAATTCGGCTTTCTATGACATTGGTTCGGCCGGCATCCGTATTGGCAGATCGCCCACGGGCGGAGACCTGTATAGTTCGGTCCCGCAATTTCTGATGGTGCAGAACAACATTATGCAGGGCTTTTCGCGGGTGATTGCGGACGGCGAGGGCGTGGCCATGGGCAACGGTCACGATGTCATGATTCAGCACAATGATATCGACGATGGCTATCACGCGGGAATCTCGATCTGTAATAACGGATGCTTCTCCTTTAACTGGACTGCCAACGGGATCAACATCATCACGCAGTACAACCACCTGTGGAACCTGATACAGGGCATCACCTCAGATGGAGGCGCGCTCTACTACAACATCGGCGGGCAGAACGGAAGCGGGACGGGAGACCAAGTCCTCAGCAATCTCATCCACGATGTAACCGATTCCTCGATCATCGATGTCGGCGTCCTTGGAACAGGGTATGGAGGTCATGGCATTTATCTGGATACCCAGTCCGCCGGGGTAGTGGTGGAGAATAATGTTGTCTACCACGTTTCGACGGGTGCGGTGATGACGCAAGGACCGGGCACTGGGCAGTCTGCAAACACTTTCAACAACAACATCATGGCTTACGGACGCAAGGCCATGTTCGAAGAACAAAACCCCTGGCCGCAAAATTGTACGTACAAATTGCGGGCGAACGTTGAGCACAATATTTTCTATTTTGACCTTAACTCGAACACCGGTTTCTTCCCGGTGAATGGATGTTCCGACTCCTGCGGGATGCCCTATGATCAGTTCCAGAATTTTCAGGGGAACCTATATTGGAGAACCGACGGCGGATTCGCCAACGATCCGAACGGATTTCAGGTCTTGACTACGACGCCTCCGCAGAACCAGGCCAGTACCTGCACGCAAATGCAAAACCCGCAGTATACGGGATTGACCTTTTCTCAGTGGCAGAACGGTTATCCGCTGGTAAACGGACAGCCCCTGCCGATGAAAGAAGACCCGGGTGGGACAGCGACGGTGGATCCAGGGTTTAACAACACCGGTCAGCCCACGGACTACCTGCTTTCTCATTCCCCGATTTCAGGTTTCAACTACATTCAGACCAATAACACCATCAACGATGCGGGACGGAACAATCCGGTGATCATGCCGCCGACTGTGCCTGACACTTTTCCGACCTACTATTATTCCAACTCAAACTATTAGAAGGCTCTTAAGCAAGCACTAGAGCCTTTCTTCTCTAGAGCTTTCGGCTACTTGCAGCAAGGCCGTGCAGGCCCTTACCTTAGCTAGAGCAGCGGTTGTTGTTCTGCCGCGTAAAACGTAGAAAATACTGCCTTTGTAGGTAATCCCCCAAATGGAAGAGCTACATCTCGGCCGGTGCTGACGCCGATCAGACCTGAGTCGAACGTGAAACGCTCTGGCCGACAATGTGACAGGTGAGGCTTCGGCCGAGCCGGTTCTGAGAATCAGGAACATGCGCATACTGGGACTGTCGTCTCTCAAACCCGATACAGCAGCCGCCTTGCTTGAAGACGGCGTGCCGACGGCAGCGATCGAAAACGACAAAGTTGAGCGTGGTGGAAGTGGTTTGCGTTCCGACGCTGCCATCCAGTCGTGTTTCGAGAGCGCGGGGATCAGTTGGGATGGCGTCGACATGATAGCGGTGGCTACCCGGCCGTTCCAGAGTTGGTCGCGAAAGTCTCTAGTGCGCCGAAAGCTGTCTGCTCTAGGACCAGCGGCCAGTGCATACCACGGCGTGAACGAACTCGGCGTTCTGACCCGCGACCTGAATCGCTTGCGCGTGCTCCGGCGATTTGCGGCGGGAGGTGGCCACAAAGTTCTAACTTTCGATCATCATCTCTGCCACGCGGCCGGAGCCTTTTTTGCGTCTTCCTTCGATCGAGCATTGATCGTCACCATGAACGAGGATGGCGATGGCAATTCAGGCATGCTGGCTGTCGGCGAAGGCGGCGGCATTCGAGTTTTGCGTACGATCAGCTTCCCGCACTCGCTGGCCTGGGTGTTTTCTCAAATTACCGGCTTGCTCGGATTCCGGCCGCATCGCGAGGAACACAAAACCCAATGGCTGAGCCTTGAGGGTGAGCCCCTATATAAAGATGTATTCCTGAAGTTGCTTCAAGGGCGGGATCGAGCGCGACCGCGTCTGGACTTCAGCTTTTTCAACCGCAGCCTGGCGCATCAGCCAGCCTTTTCTGAGAAGTTTTATCGCGAAATGGGTTTGCCTGCGGATCCGCGGCAGCTTCAGGACAGCCAGCGTAAAGCGCTTGCCAGCAGTCTGCAGGCGGCGTGCACCGATGTGGTAACCGATGTGGTTGAGGACATGCGCCGCTGTGAAGGAATTCAGGAAGTCTGCTTCGCCGGAGGGCTTTTCCAGAATGTGTTGCTGGTTGCTGCACTGGAAAAACGTCTGGGGATGAACCAGGTGTTTGTCCCTCCCGCCCCCGGGAACGCTGGGTCCTCGCTCGGCGCTGCCCGCTTGCTTTGGCACCAGGTGCTTCAAAAACCCAGAACCGCCGCGCCGCTACATGCTTATTTGGGACCGAAATTCGACCGGCACGCAGTCCGAGACGTGCTGGAGAACTCAAAGAACCGCTACGTTTTTTCCAATACAGAAGAGCGGAAACTCGATGCCGGAGTGCAATTGCTGCGAGCAGGCAAGATCATCGGCTGGTTCCAGGGAGCGACCGAGTTTGGCCCACGCGCTTTGGGAAACCGTAGCGTGCTTGCTTCACCATGGGCCGCTTACGTCAAAGAAAATTTGAACGATTTTATCAAGCATCGGGAATGGTTTCGGCCGTTCGCTGTTTCCGTTCCTGACGAAGATTGCGAAAAGTATTTCGAGGCTTCGCCGCAGTGCCGCTTCATGAATTCCATGGGTACGGTGCGGTCGGGCGCTGATTGTTTGCCGGAAAGCTTTCTACTGCCAAACCGCCAGGTGCGCCTTCACGTGGTCGACCGTCGCAGTAATCCTGCATTCTGGTCTCTGCTGAAACGGTTTGGCGAAGAGGCTCCCGCACCTATGTTGTTGAATACGTCGTTCAACTTGTTTGGAGAGCCGCTGGTAGTGACCCCGAGAGACGCGATGCGGAGTTATTTCAGCTCCGGGCTGGACGCGCTTATCATGGACCGGTTCATTTTGTCGAAGGCTTCGCTGCCTGTTTCCGCAGTGAGTCTGTCCGTACAACGCGTAGGACTTGGAGCATAGAAAGTCATGGAACTAAAAGTCGAAGCCAAACATTTGGGCGACGTGGTGGTCCTGGCGCCGCAGGTATTTCAGGATGACCGCGGCTTCTTCACTGAAGTTTTCCGTGCCGACCTGTTCAAGGCGTTGGGCTTACCGACAGAGTTTCCGCAAGATAACCATTCCGGGTCAGTGCGTGGCGTGCTTCGCGGGTTGCACTTTCAGTGGGAGCCACCGATGGGCAAGCTGATGCGGGTCACGCGGGGGACGGCGTTCCTCGTCGCCGTCGATATCCGCAAAGGTTCTCCCACTGTGGGCAAATGGTTCGGGGCGGAGATTTCAGCGGAAAGCCGCAAACAAGTATGGGCTCCGGCCGGGTTTGCGCGTGGTTTCTGTGTGCTCAGCGATTACGCGGAGATTCAGTACAAGTGCACCGGCATTTACAACAATCGCGGAGAGTCGGGAATTCGCTGGGACGATCCCGACGTCGGTATTCAGTGGCCGCTACGCGACGTCCAGCTCTCTGACAAGGACGTCAAGGCACAGACATTGAAAGAGTGGCTGGCCAGACCGGAATCGGAAAACTTCAGGTATGCAGATGTTCACACCATGGTGGGGAGATAGGGAATCATGAAAATCTTGATTGCAGGCGGAGCAGGTTATCTGGGTTCGGTGCTGGTTCCAAAGTTGCTGGAACGCGGCTATGACGTGGACGTTGTTGACCTGTTCTGGTTCGGTAACCATCTCCCAGCGGAGACCGGAATCATCCAGAAGGATATCTTCGACCTCACCGTCGATGATCTGCAAAGCTACCAGCAGGTGGTGTTCCTGGCAGGTCTTTCTAACGATCCCATGGCCGAGTACTCACCCAGCCAGAATTTCATCTTTAACGCCGCGGCGCCCGCTTACCTCGCCTACGTGGCCAAGAAAGCGGCTGTGAAGCGGTATGTGTATGCCAGTTCATGCTCGGTCTACGGATATACCGACAACGAACTGTTTGATGAAACACGGCCGGTCGCGTCTTCGTATCCATACGGGATCTCCAAGCTGCAAGGCGAACAGGCAGTCATGAACCTGATGGATGACGGATTTTCCGTGATTTCGTTGCGCAAGGGCACGGTCTCAGGCTACAGTCCGCGCATGAGACTGGACTTGATCGTCAACACCATGTTCAAGAATGGGATTCGCAACCGGGAAATTACCGTGAACAATCCCTCGATCTGGCGGCCGATCCTCAGCATTGAGGACGCCACCAACGCCTACATTCGCGCCATCGAGGCGAGCGACAAGATCTCCGGTATTTTCAACATTGCCTCAGGCAATTACACAGTGGGAGAGGTGGGTGACCTGGTGAAGATGGCCATCGAGGAGCAACTCGGCATTTCCGTGCGGCTCACCATCCACCATAAGACGGATTTCCGCAATTACAAGGTAAATATCGAAAAAGCGGAGAACACGCTCAGCTTTCATCCCAACCACAACGTCAAGTGCATCGTGAAGAACCTCATCGACCACATGGACAAGTTCCAGGATTGGGACAACCCGCACTACTACAACATCGAGACGTTGAAATTATTGCAGGCGAAGAGCCAGTATCTGCGCACACTGCAAGAAGTAGCCTAAGGACGGAACGTCAAGAATGAGTGCATGTCGAGATTTATCGGTGGACTGCTTGCCCTCGCCGGCTAACGGCGCCGGACGCCGGGTTGACATCTTGGGAGTGCGGGTGCGTCCGCTGAGCCTCGCGCAAACCGTGGACGAAGTCGAACGAGCCATCCGAAACGACAAGCGGACTTACGGAGTCTTCATCAACGTGTACAACGTGATTGAAGCACGTAGCAACCCATCGTATTGCCAGACCTTGAACGATGCCGATTTCCCCATGTCCGATGGCATCCCCCTGGTTTGGGCCAGCCGTGTGTTGCGAGATCCCGTGCCCAGCCGTGTGTGCGGGCCGGATTTTCTTACGGCAATGAACAAACGGGCCGCCGAGAAGGGCTACACCGTTTACATCATGTGCGGTGGCGACCGGAAGGCGGAACGCACCGCCGAAGCCTTCCAGAAAATGCATCCGACTATCAAGATTGTGGGTGCATGGACGCCTCCCTGGGGCCCGATTGAAGGCAAGAACAACGAATACATTTTGGGCGAGATCGCTCGCACCCACCCGGATATTTTCTGGGTAGGGCTGGGCGCTCCATTACAGGAACGCTGGGTGTGGACCAACCGCCAGCGCATCGAAGCGCGATTTACCGGCGCCGTAGGCGGAGCGTTCGACTACCACATTGGAATGCGGAAACGTGCACCGCGATGGATGCAGCATCGCGGCCTGGAATTCTGGTACCGCATCAGCCAGGATCCGAGTCTGTTCTGGAAAAAACGGCACTATGCCGATTTCCATAAGTTTGTTTTGCCGGTAATGATGCAAGCGCTGCGGCGTCCGGGTGCGAGTTCGAATGGCCATTCCTGAAATGGGTTTGAGCAAGTAAGTTAGTGGGAGCGGGTTTTAAGTTACAACGACTTTGCAGTGATAAGATCATAAACTCTAGGAGGAGCAGTATGGGGGTCATCAGTAGCTCGGTAAACAAGTTACAAACCGCAGGCGAGTTGTTCGGATTCTTCGGCAAGAAGCGGTGGTGGATTCTGCCCGTCATCGTCGCCGTGGTGCTTCTGGGCGTGCTCTTGATCGTAGGAGAAGCAACCTCGCTCGCGCCATTTATCTATACGATGTTCTAACCAGCCTGTAGTTCGCGAGTCCTGCATTAGGATCAGCCAGCCGCGCGCTTTACCGTGCGTGCTGGCTGCTCGTGTTTGTGGCGCTTTGCACTGCTACCAGCTTACGCGTATCTTGGTTGAGGCGCCCGGTTGTCCCGAAATTCGAAGAAAGGTGACATATGAAGCGAAAAGCAGCGCTGCATGTTCATGGCCGAGCGATCTTTGCGATTATCGTCACTCTGATTCTGTTTCGTACTACTGCGGAAGGAGAACAGGGAACGGCCCCCGGTAGCGCTGGTTTAGTCAGCGTGGCGTCTTGGACGCCTCTCGCGGAGCTTGCAGCTTCACAGAACGAGAACGCATCGCAATTCGGACAGTCGGTTTCGGTCAGTGGGAACGTGGCGGTTGTCGGATCTACAGGAGATTCCAACTTCACAGGTGCGGCTTATGTTTTTGTCAAGTCTTCGGGCGTGTTGGCCAAGGTGCCTCAGACCGCGAGACTCACTGCATCAGATAGAAGGCCCGGAAGCTTGTTCGGCATCTCAGTCGCCATCAGCGGCAACACAATAGTTGTAGGCGCCGCAGGCGCGTCCGGCAGTCCAGGAAAGGCCTATATCTTTGTCGAGCCTCGGACCGGGTGGAGAGACATGACGGAAACAGCGCAGTTGACTGCTTCAGACGGGCAAACGAATGATGGATTCGGTCTTTCGGTAGCCATCAGCGGAAGCACGGTGGTTGCGGGAGCGTCGGCTCACAGCGTCGGTTCGAATTCAGATGAGGGCGTGGCCTATGTGTTCGTCCAGCCCTCTGGTGGCTGGGTCAACATGACCCAAACAGCCGAACTTACTGCTTCCGATGGGACGTCGAACAGCCGTCTTGGTTATTCCGCTTCCATCAGCGCCGATACCGTCGTCGCTGGCGCGCTTGGGTCCGGGGCAGTTTATGTTTTCGTGGAGCCTTCCAGTGGTTGGGCGAACACGACCGAAACCGCGAAGTTGACCGATCCTAAGGATACTGGCGTTGGCTACTCGGTGACCATTGCCGGCAACACCATTGCGAGTGGGTCCCCTTCTGGTGGACCACGTCAAGCCGGAGCGGTGCACGTATATGTTAGGCAAGTTGGTACTTGGAAAACGACCTCAAAGAATGCGACGTTGCGTCCCTCGGATGATCTGACCGGGGATCAGTTCGGCTTCTCTGTGGCAACGACGGGCAATACTGTCTTGGCAGGCGCGCCAAATGCACCATGCGGAGGGAGCAACTGCAGACGGGCTGGACCCGGCGTCGTCTACGCGTTTGAGAGACCGGCGACTGGTTGGGTGAACATGACAGAGATCCAGAAACTTACTGCTTCCGATGGGATGCCAAAAGGATCGTTCGGCGAATCTGTAGCCGCCAGCGGACCGGCGGTAGTGATCGGCGCTATCGGCACTAACACGGCCTATGCCTATCTGTACGCAGCCAACTCCGCGTTCACGGCTTTCAGCATGCCAGGCAGCACATCGACATTTGCGAGCGGAGTCAACAACCAGGGCCAAATCGTCGGCAGCTCGGACCTGGGGGGATTTCTTGACACCAATGGCGTGTTTACAACCATCGCATATCCTGGTGCGATAGTCACATTTCCACAAGCAATCAGCGACATTGGCGAGGTCGTGGGCTGGTACGAAGACGCTTCCGGCATCGGCCACGGTTTCACCGAGTTAAATGGCGTATATACCTCCCTCGACTACCCGGGGTCTGCTTACACTTATCTCTATGGTGTCAACAATCTGGGGAATGTCGTTGGAAATTTCTGCTGCGTGGGTTCTGGCCAGACGCAAGGCTTCGTATACAGTAGTGGAGTTTTCTCACCCATCAACGTTCCCGGTTCGCAGTCAACCGGCGTGTTCACGATTAATAACAACGGAGTAATTGCCGGGAATTACTGCATCGCGCCCTGTGGGGGAATCAGCGGTTTTGTCGATGACAACAATGTGTTTACAACGATTGACTATCCAGGCGCTACGTTTACAAGCATCCAAAGCATAAACGACAACGGTGACCTTGCGGGAAATTGGTCAACCAACACACCGGGACAAGGGGCAGCTTTTGTTTTCTGGAATCAGAGCCACCATTTTGTGAGTTTTAGTCTAGGTGGGCCCGATGACACTTCCGCCAACGGTATAAGTGTTTCAGGTGAAACCGTAGGCAACTTCTGCCCTAATAACAACCTGCCTTGCTACGGCTTCTACGGATATTTGCCGGGTCATTGATCTGTCTGATGTTGGCAGAACTCAGTCGACTTTCCCGGTGACCGACAGTGTCGGCCAAATCCCGTCTTCTATTTCCCTTCCAACAGCACCGGCCTCGGGCCCACCGCGATCGCGCCCTTCTTCACTTCCACAGCACTTCCGTCTAACTCCCGCCTGACTGCAAACTGCTTCTCCGGTGTGTAGTTGACGGAGTCTGCGCCTTCACTCCACGCCAAGCGCCCGTGGTAGCTTCCGTTGTTCTTGCTGAAGTCGCAGAGCCAGACTTTCCCTGACATGAATCCCAGGTCTTTAGGGCCACACTCCTTGTCGAAGACTGCGCCCAGCAGCCACGATCGCACTTGTTCGTAGGCCGGCGCGGTCGGACACAGATAGCCCGCCTCTCCGTGTTTGTTGGGGATGGTGCAGTCCCACGGCTGCTGGTCGCGAGACCACATCTGTCCTACCGGACCTAAATCCCAGCCAAAGAAAATGTATTGCTTGACGCCGAGCGAGGCGGTGAGAATCATCGAGCGCGCCATCCAGCCGGCGCGCATATCCCAGTCGGGCTTGCCGTTGCCACGCATGAAGATACCACCGCCCGGCCACGCATCTTCGCTGTCGTAAAGGGGCTTACCGCGCACGCTCGCGTGCCTGTTCATGATTTCGGTGAGAGTATGGACCATGTCGACGTTGCGTTCCGGGCGAGGGAAGTATCCGTGGAAGGTGACTCCGTCCACTACCGCCGGGCCGTACTTGTCGAGCGCCGCGAAATAGCCTTCGGTCCAGTCTTCAAAGTCGGCCGAACCGCGGGGCCAGCAGTGGCAAGTGTTGGCGGCGAGAACGACCGCCTCGGGGATTACTGCCTTCACCGCATCGTGAAAATCTTTCGTCATTCTGGCCCACTGCTTGAAGGTCCAGTACTCGGGATTCGCGGAACGAATATTGGGCGCTTCATTCCACATCTCCCAATATTTGATTTTCTTTCCGTAGCGAGTTGCAACCGCGGTGACGAAATCCTTGAAGGCCTTATCGGCACCATCGCCTTCGCCGCTGCCGACGACGGCATCGACATCGGCGGGAGGATCGCACAGGCCGATGGAATTCGCTCCGCAATCGGCGTCGGCTGGGCCGGCACAATTGGCATCGGGCACACCCTTGGCGCGGCAGCGCTGTCCGCGGTTGGAAATCCATCCGGCGGTGTCATAGACCGTGAACATGACGTCGACGCCGTGCGCGACCGAGTCATTGATGACTTTGTCGAAGTCTCCGTCTTCGCGGTTATGGCCCCAGTGATAGCAGGAATTGCCGGGGTTTGGGCCGCCGGGACAGGTTTCAACGTCATCCCAGGTGAGGCGATCGCTCACCGTGCGGCGAATGCTGAAAGGGACGGTCGGCCAAGGCTCTCCGCGGGTGTACTTATTCTGATGCAGGCCGAAAAAGCTTTCTTGCACTTGGGCAAGGCAGGGCAGGGAAGTGAGAAGCAAGGCTATCAAAGTGATGGTTAATGCATTCTTGCCAACGCTTTCGCACAAATGTTTGGTCATGGATATCGCGAGTCTAGCATGGAGCCGGCGTGAGAGACTGGCCAACTCGATTTCGACTGGATGGGGAGTCTTGTTCGGTTTTCAGAACAAAAACCATTTTCTTCCGTAGGCCCCTCGCGAACAGGTGTATACAGCACTTCTGTTGCATCCGATAGTCTCTTGACAGCCATTGCAATCAACCTTGCCCAAGGGGAGGAAAATCACCTGAAATTAGCCGCTTTTTCTTTGACATACAGGGACTTGTGCGGTAACGTGGGCTTCCGTAGCGTAGGCCCTCGTTCGAATCTTTCCGCTGTGAAGGTCCTCAAAATGACCCGCTTCGCCAGTTCTCTTTCTGTTTGTCCTGGCCTTCTGTTATGAAAACTCGATTCTTTCTACTTGCACTGCTGTTAGTGGTATCGCCGGCCCGGCACGCCATCGGGCAAGCTCTGGCGGAGCGTTCCCGCCAACTGACGGTCCCGATCTCGCCTTTGTCGCCGCCCGGCGTGAATTGCTCGCCCACACCCTGCGTACTTCCTCCAACGCAAGCGTCGGAGGGAGGGGCAGAGATAACTGATTCGCCCATCGCGGCCGACCCGCTGAATCCGGCGCATCTATTGTTGGGAAGCACCGATTTCAATTGCCCACAGCCAAGCATCACCGGTTTTCACATCTCTAGTGACGGCGGTTCGACCTGGTCGCACACCTGCATGCCCGTGATCGTTACTCCTGAGCGAGTGTTCTGGCCGGGAGGCCAGCCGATGGTTGGCTATGACCTGAACGGTGTCGCCTACATCGCGGGAGAGTACGGCGACAGTGAGGGCCTGGGGTACGGCCTGGTCGCGTTTCAGAAGTCCACCGACGGCGTCACTTGGAGCACCCCAGGAGTAGCACTGGGCGGTCCCACCATCTACCGGCTACCACTCTATGCGTCCCTGGCAATTGACACGAGCCCACGGAGCATCTTTGCCAACAACTTGTATGTTTCTGCTGTGGTCCTGAACGAACCAAGCCAAAGCAAGAACCAGGTCGTGGTGTCTCACTCCGGCGATGGCGGAGCCCGTTGGAAGGCTGTGGCGGTGGCACCCGTGCAAACTTATCCGGCCGAAGACGACTTCACCTCAATGGCTGTGGGCAAGGACGGCACCGTATACTTGACCTGGCAGTATTGTTCTGGCATCGGACCGGCGGCCGGTTGTAGCAATGGCCATGCCTACATGCTCTTCTCGAAATCGACCGACGGTGGCAACGTGTGGTCCTACCCAAAGCTGATGACCGGCGTCACAATCGGAAACAGTGCGTGTCACTGTTCATCCGACGACCTCCCCAATACAAACGACATTCGTGTGTACAACTATCCGGCGATCGGGGTGGATAATAGCAGCGGGCCGCACGCGGGAACGCTGTACGTCGTCATGTACTCGTGGACTGGAACCTATATGCGCGTGCAGGTGATCCATTCCACCGACGGTGGCAGCTCTTGGTCGAAACCTGTTCCTGTTGCCCCCGCCAGCGACACGCACGACCAGTTTTTCCCCTGGCTTTCGGTGAGCAGCACTGGGCTTGTCGGAGTAAGCTGGCTCGACCGCCGTAACGATCCCGCCAATATCGATTACCAGGCATTCGCTGCCATCTCGACCGACGGCGGACGGAGTTTTCAACCCAATGTGCAGCTCACGCAGGAGTTCTCCAATCCCAACAACAACGGCTTTGCTGATAACCGATGGATGGGCGATTATGCCGGCAACACTTGGGCTGGCCCGGACTTCGTCGCCGCCTGGATGGACAGCAGCAACGGCGTCGATATGCAAGATGTGGTCGGCGGCATCCGCCTGCACTGAGTTTAGAAAGGAGAATCTATGGAATGGACGACACCACAATTTGAAGAAATCAGCTTGAATTGCGAAATCAATTCATACGCCAGCGCGGAGATGTAGCGTACGCTCAGCGTATCGGGGAGCCGCCGACCGCAACACCTACTGCTTGATGGTGAAGGTCAGCGCGTTCGAGGTCCCGCCGCCGGGTTTCGGATTCGAGACTGTGACCTGGGCTGTGCCGGCTTTGGCGACGTCCGACTTCAGGATTTGTGCTTCCACCCTACCAGGGCCATTGTAGGTGGTGGTTCGCGGTGATCCGTTCCATAACGCTTGCGATGTGGGCACAAGATTCGAGCCGTGAATGATCAGAGTGAAGGCAGGGCTTCCGGCTCTGGTGCTCGAAGGAATTAACGAGGAGAGGCTGGGAACCGGATTGTAAATGTAAAACGTCTTGGCATTGGAGGTACCACCCCCCGGCTGCGGGTTGACTACAGTCACGCTGGCGGTTCCGGCCTTGGCGATATCCCTGGCGGGAACCGTCGCCGTAAGCACCGTACTGCTGACAAATGTCGTCGTCAGTTGGGCGCCGTTCCAGTAGACCTTTGATTTCTGTACGAAGTTGCTGCCGTTCACTGTAAGAGTAAACGAAGGGCCCCCAGCCAAGCCTTTGTTCGGCGTCAGCGAACCGATGCCCGGTACCGGGTTGTTGACGGTAAACGTCATGCGATTGGAATTGCCGCCGCCCGGCGGCGGATTGTTTACTCTGACCTTGTAGTACCCGACCGTCGCAATGTCAGAAGCCAGGATCTGGGCCTGTAATTGAGTAGAGCTCACGTACGTGGTTGTCCGCGGAGAATCGTTCCAACTCACTACCGATCCCTGGACAAAGTTCGTACCGCCAACCGTTAGCTGAAATCCAGGGCCACCCGCAGCGGTGTTGCTGGGAGAAAGGGAAGTCTCGTTGGGGTACGGATTCGACGGCTGAAAGACATAAGCAGCGCCCTGGGCAAGATTGAGTCCAACCTGATGAAAAGGCGCGCCCACCACTTCAGAATTGCCATTCATGGAGAGCGAACGGCCGAAGTGGTCACCCACACCTCCATCAGACGAGATCAGCTGCGTGGTTTGGTTCTCATCACTCCAACCATTGGCCGACTCGAGGAACACATACAGCGCACCCTGGGAGGGATTATGGCCGACGGTTGCACTTGCCGCTCCGGCCATCACTGTGTTGCCGTCGATCGCAACAGACGTTCCCATAAGCAACAGGGACGCAATCGCACCGGGAGTAAGTTCCGCAGTTTGTGTGGTGTCGGTCCATCCCCCGGTTGGCTCCACAAAGACGTACGCTGCACCCGAGAAGTCGCTCGGAGCCCCCGCGACCACAGTGTTGCCGCTGATGGTCACGGAACTACCAAGGTAGCTGTCCGGCATGACGTCGGACGCGGTGAGTTCGGCAGTCTGTGTCATATCCGTCCACCCGCTTCCCGGCTGGACGAACACGTAGGCTTTGCCGGCATTCGAATTGCCGCTAACGGCGGCATCGCTTGCCCCAACAACCAACGTGGTTCCGTCTATAGCAACGGAGTTGCCGAAAATGTCATTGGCGGCGCCGTCTGAAGAGGTCAATTTCGCCGTCTGGGTCATGTCGGTCCAGCCGCTGCCAGGTTGGACGAACACATAGGAAGCGCCTTGCTGATAGTTGGAACCGATGCTGGCGTAAGGAGCTCCGACCACCAGCGTGTTACCGCTGATCGCGATCGACTCCCCGAAATCATCCCCCACATAACCACCGGATGCGGTCAGCTTGGCGGTTTGAGTCATATTGCTCCAACCGTTGGCCGGTTTGACGAATACATATGCCGCGCCTTCATGGGGATTGCCCTGAACCGTGGTGCCGTCCGCGCCCACTACGATAGTATTTCCGCTGATAGCCACGGACGAACCGAAGTACGCGTCGGTAGCTCCGTCAGAGGCGACGAGTTCGGCGGTTTGCGTCATGCTGCTCCAGCCATTCGCCGGTTCGACGAACACGTAAGCCGCGCCCTGAGCCAGGTTGTTGCCAACGTTGTGAAACGGAGCGCCGACCACGACCGTGCTTCCGCTGATCGAAACCGACAGGCCGAATTCGTCGCCTAACCCGCCGTCCGAAGCTGTCAATTCGGCAGTTTGTACCCACGGGTCAACAATGATCGGATAACGCGCATTGTGGTCGTCCACGCGCAGCAAAAGGTGCTGGCCTTGTACCTCGAGCCTGGCAGCCAATTCCCGGCCGGTAGAGTCATGCGCCTCAACCCCGGAGTAACGGAGTAGCGGCTGTCCCGCATCATCCTTCAGCGTCACTTGCTGAGCATCGTGGAAGACTGCCAGATTTCCCGAAAATGCCAAGTCTATGGTGAGTTCTTGCCCTTTAGATTGCCGGAGGGGACGGCTGATGGTGAACCCCTGTTCCAAGCCCACGGGGCCATTGATATACCACTCCGTTAGCGCGCCGCGTCGATATTGGACGCGATTCGCGTCCGCCTCGGGGATCACTTGCGCCACCGGCGTCAGTTCAGTGCCATAGCCGTAACCTTCCAGATTCATGCGCCACACTGCCAACCCCGAGCGCACTTCAACTTCCTTCGCGGTGAACTTGGACAGCAGATGCTGTTGTGCATTGTCAGCCTGAAGCCCAGCCGGTTCTCTACGGACTGCGTACGCCGCCAGTCCGTGTCCCAGCGTTGCCGAGATGGCTGACTGAGCCGCCGGTGGCAGGTTCGATAATCCCCGCGCAGCGTTGTGTTGATCAGAGGTCGCAGCCGTCGCGATCACGGCCGCGAACAGTGCGAACAGCAAACTGCGGCTCATCCTCATGGACACACCTCAACAGAGATCGGCACTTTTGCAACGAACAGACTTTCAGAAAAACACGGGATAAACCCCGGCCGAACTGCACCGGGAAACACCGGGCGCGAAGTATGTCAATTCTGGCCCCAAGCTGGCAAGCGGTCAAGACTCAGAAGTACACGCAAAAGACGCACATAAAACGTCCACTCAGCCAGTTCACGACATTGTCCGTTACCAGGTTACCGCCCTGCGGGAACGCCATCGAAAAGTAAAGTCGCGCTCATCCCAACTCTACGAAAAGCCGCCCCCAATGCGGCAGGTGGCTGGTCACGATCGTCGATTGCAGTAAGACATCCTAGCCGCCTGTAAAGCATGAATAAAGGGAACTTTCGGCCTACTTCGTTTGGGTAGGCCGTAAGTTTTAGCATCCATATGTTTGACATGCGCTAGCATCCCAGTGCAATGGAAAAGGTGGCAAATGTCGATCTGCCGCCAACGCTCGATTCCCGGTTTGACTCGGCGCTAACGAACGGTGCTGGTGCAACAACGATCCTTGTTACAATCGGCTGTCGGAGGACGATCCGTCGAAAGGCTGCGGTGACCACGGCAGAATCTTGACGCAAAACCCTGGGTGGAGGTGGAACGGTGAAGGTTTTACTGATTGGCGCAAACGGACAGTTGGGCAGCGATCTCAAGAAAGTTTTTGCGGCGGCTGGTGACGAAGTTGTGGCACTCACACATGCCCAGATGGACGTGTGTAATCCTGAACGAGTCGCAGCCGTTGTTCGGGAAACCCAGCCGCAGGTCGTGCTCAACACCGCCGCCTTCCACAAAGTGGAGGAGTGCGAAAAGAAACCGGAGTTGGCGTTCCAGGTAAACGGAGCGGCCGCGATGAATCTGGCACAGGTTTGCCAGAAAGCGGGCGCGACCCTGGCGCACTTCAGCACGGACTACGTTTTTGGCGGATACGCCCGCAATACCCCATTCGAGGAGACAGATCGTCCCGCGCCGCAGAATGCGTACGGCGTTTCGAAGCTGGCGGGGGAGTATCTAATTGCGTCGAACACCGACCGCTACTTCGTGCTTCGGGTTTGCGGGTTGTACGGGATTGCGGGCAGCAGCGGCAAGGGCGGCAACTTTGTCGAGAACATGCTGAAGAAGGCGCTTGCCGGGGAAGCTGTCCGCGTAGTCGAGGACCAGGTACTTACTCCGACTTATACCGTCGATCTCGCGAAGGCGGTGCGCCGGTTAATCCAGACGGGGAAATTCGGGCTGTACCATCTCAGTTCTGAAGGACAATGCTCGTGGTACGAGTTCACTCGCCACATCTTCGAGTGTGCGGGAGTTAAGGCGAGCCTGACCGGCTGCAAGACCACGGACTTCCCCAGTCCGGTGAAGCGTCCAGCATATTCGGTTCTGAGCAAGGCGAAGTTGCGGCGAGCGGGATTGTCGATTCCATCCTGGCAAGACGCGCTGCCGAGATATTTGCAGGAGCGCGCACAACGCGACGCGGCAGTTGCGCCAGAGGTGCGGGTTACCGCCTGAGACGGTCCAGCCCAACCGGTTGACGGCCTCCGGTCCGCAGAGGATAATTAGGCCGCTCGTTCGGTGCTTTTTCGCGCACGCCGAGCTCCCCCTGACTTTGCTGGTCCTTTTCAAGGAGGTTCCCGTGCGCCTTACTCGGTATACGTGTTGCTTTGCTTCGTTGTTAACGATGGCTTTGTGCACCGCTGCTGTGGCCCAACGTAGGACGACCCACCTCAATTCGCCAATCGTGCAATCGACCACCGGTGCAGCAAAGCCGGCCTCTCCTTTGGCAAACCTTGTCAGTCTGGCTTCCTGGACGCCATTGGCTGAGCTGGTGCCTCCGCAGAGCGATGGTGCCGCACAGTTCGGCCAGTCGGTTTCGATCGATGGGGAAACTGCTGTCGTTGGGTCTTACGGAGACTCGAGCGGCGCCGGTGCGGCCTACGTATTCGTTAAGCCGCCAAGTACGCCAACGAGGTTTAGCAGGGCCGCAAGACTGACTGCTTCGGACGGGCGGCCAAACGACAATTTTGGCTGTTCCGTATCGATTAGTGGAGACACGATAGTGGTTGGTGCCAGCATCTACGGCAGCCCTGGTAAAGCGTACGTTTTCGTGAAACCTCCGACCGGCTGGGCGGACATGACTGAAACAGCCCAGTTCTCTGCGTCAGACGGTCAAGTGAGCGATGCATTCGGCGTTTCGGTCTCGATCAGTGGCAATTCTGTAGTCGTTGGAGCACCCGGCCAGACTGTCCGCGCGACTCAGGATCAGGGTGCGGCTTACGTTTTCGTCAAGCCCGCGAACGGATGGGTTACCACGACTCAGACAGCGGAACTGATTGCCTCAGACGGTGCCGAATACAGCGAACTGGGGTCTTCTGTATCCATCAGCGGCGATACGGTCGTGGCAGGCGCTAGGGTGTTCGACCGGGGCGCAGTTTATGTCTTCGTGGAGCCTGAGAGCGGTTGGGTCAACATGAGGCAGACCGCTCAGCTACTCGATTCTAAAGAGGGTATTGGCTCTTCGGTAGCGATCAGTGGTACTACGATTGTGACCGGCTCACCGTCTGGCAGCGTTGGCCGCGGACCAAGTGGTGCGGCGGTCGTGTATGTACGGCAGGGGAGTGTTTGGACAAGCACCACGACTCCGACAGCTACCCTAGGTGCTTCTGACGGTGTGCCTGGGGATCGATTTGGCTATTCCGTTGCCACCACTGGCGACACCATTCTAGTAGGAGCGCCTGGCGCACATTGCGTGGGATTCAACTGCCGACGAAACGTTGGCCCCGGGAGGGTTTACGCGTTTGCGATGCCGGCTGGTGGCTGGATCGATATGGCCGAGACTCAGGAACTCAGAGCGCACGACGGAATACCACACGGAGCTTTCGGCCAAGCAGTAGCTGCCAGCGGTTCGGCGGTAGTGGCGGGTGCAACTGGCACGAACAGCGCCTACCTCGCCCACTATGCCTCTAATTCGGGGTTCACGCTTCTGAGCGTGCCAGGAAGTACATCCACTGCGGCTTTAGGAATCAACAACCTCGGCCAGATAGTCGGTGGCTCTAGCCTGGGATCATTTGTGGACACGAATGGCGTATTCACAATGATCGGGTACCCAGGAGCCACGTTCACATGGGCAGAAGGAATCAATGATGCTGGTGAGGTCGTGGGATATTATGTGGACAGTCTTGGGGACAGCCACGGTTTTACGGAGCTAAATGGCGTTTACACCTCGATGGACTACCCTGGTGTTACCGGCACTTACTTGTATGGGATCGATAACGCGGGCGATATGGTAGGGAACTACTGTTGCACCTCGACAAACCAGATTCAAGGGTTTCTTTATAGCGGCGGAGTTTTTACGCCCATCACTGTACCCGGGGCACAGGCCACCACGGTTTACGGTATTAACAACAACGAGGCGATAACCGGTTTCTACTGTGACTCACCTTGCACTGCTGGCTCTGTTTCGGGAGGCTTCATTTACAGCAACGGAGCGTTCACGACCGTAAATTATCCCGGTGCCGCGAGCACAGGCCTCGGCGGCATCAACGACAGCGGCGACTTCGTCGGGGAATGGAGCGGCGGCACCTATGGGGTGGGAGGCTCATTCGTCTTTTGGCACCAGCAGGAACAATTCTTTGGGTTCAATATTGGGGGAGTCGACAACTCGACGGCCAACGGTATTAACAATTCAGGCGAGATTGTGGGTTACTTCGAACAGCCAGCGAACACGGGAACGAACTACGGCTTTTATGGTCACCTGCCGGGTCACTGAGGGATCCCCCTCACTTTCCCGACAGCAGAATGGGCTTGGCCCCGATTTGTACTGTGCCTCCGCGGATCGGTGTCGACTTAGTGTCGTCGAGAGTGAAATAAACGGTGAACTTACCAGGAGCCTTGTAACTAGAAGTTGAGCACCGGCCGTCAGAGCAATTCTGCGAAGCATCCCATACCGCCAGCATCGGAGTGCCGTCGCTGCCGGTAATGTTGCATGTATAGACGGAACCGTCCTTCCCGCAATTAGCTAAAGTGTTGCCTACCATCCATTCGTAGACTCGTTTGTAGGCCTCGCCGGCTTTCGTGTCCATTAACTCGCCGAGAGTCGGCGTATCGTAGGAGTACCAGTAGACGCGCACCGCTCCCACGCTCCGCGCCAGCAGGTGGAAACGCGCGACGAAAGCCATTTGTAAGTCAGGGTCAGTAATCCCGCCGCGGTGCCAGCCGCCTTCGGTCAGCCAGATCGGCTTCGCGGCCACAGCCGGGGGAAGCGTGGCATGCCAAGCTTCGAAGCGGTCAAAGATATTTTCCGGCTTTTCAGGATAAAGATGCAGGCTGACCACGTCCGTGGATTCGGCAGCGCCTGGTGTCTCCCAATACTCTTCGAATCTCTGCTCCCAGACCTTCAGACCCAGCCCGGCGCTAGGCCCTATGATAATGGAATCAGGATCCAAGGGCTCGGTTCGTCCCACGGTGCGGAGAACCTGCTGGCAGGTTTCGTTGGTTTCCGTGACTCGGCCCTTGCCGGTTACGATGCAGCGCGTGTCCTCGGAGAGCCGAACCAGTTGCTGGTTCGTGCCCACCCACGCGGCTGAAAGATTCTCCCCGCCGCGGCGGACAAATTCCTGCCAGACTTCCCAGTTGGAAATACGAACCGGGCTCTTGAGAAAGTGCTCGCCAATGGTGGCAACGGCTTTGCGCCAGATCAGGTTTGTTCCTGTGCCGTCGCTATTAAGGTCTCTCGGAGGCCGGCAGAAACCTTGCCCCGGTGACTGCGCGCGGGCCGGATTTCCGTAGTCGCAGTGTTCGTCGCCTTGCAGATCGACGGCCCACGGAGGGCTACCGCCGATGGGGAAGGCGGCGTCTTTGACGCCGTGCGAGCTGAGCTTTTCAATCCAATAGTCGAGAGCCGTCCAGTCAAATTTGTCTGGCCCCTTGGCGATCAATTGCCAGCGCGTGCCATCGTCCCAGAAGCGATAAGAGCCAAACGGGAAAGGCGGCCACGAGCTTTTAGGATGATTAATGTGCAACCCGAAAAAAGTGGCCGACACCGGTTCAGCCGCTGCTGAGCTAGTGTGGGCTGATGGTTTCTCGGGCGCGCGCGCAGCGGCGCTAACGAGCAGGCACGGCAGCAACAGCAACACAGCGCAGGTGCGCATAGTGATCCTTCGTCCAGAGGAGTTGTGGGATCTCCGGCAAATTGTACCCGGCCAGACGAGTGGTGAATTCATTCTGACACGGCAGGGCGGTCTTCGCAAAGCCGGTGGGTCACGGTCGGGTTGTTCTCAACAGTCGTCAGCGGGCTCAGCTCGCAAGGGCTCGTCTAGAAAGTGCTCCGGGAGAACTTGGCCGGGATCGTCCGGAACTGTCGGGACGGCATTCTGAAGTCAAAGTCTCGTAGACCTGCCCCTTCTTCCCGTACTTCCGTAATAACACAGGACTTTCGAAAGGTATGGCAACGCAACTTTGTATGAAAGTAGGGGTTAAGTATTTCATAAGGCCGAGTCGTGCCCGTTAGAAGCGTGAGGAGCTAGTCGATTGTGAAGAGGAATCGCATGCGCCATGTCGTTTTGCGTGCGCCAAGTCTGGCCGGCGTGGTCTGTTTCCTTCTATTGTCGAGTTGCGGTGGCGGCTCATCGTCACCTCAAGTCTCGGTTCCTCCCTCCGCCCACTTTCCTCAGCCGACTCCGCCGGCGCAAGCCCCGAACGTCTTTTTCGGATTGCATCAATCCCACGTAGCGGGCTGCCCCGGGGATACTGCAGGGCTTCGTTTCCCGCTATCCGACGCTCCTGCAGGATCGTTCAGAATTTGGAGCACCTGCAAGACTCAATGGGCTGACATGGATCTGGGTGGGGGCTTGTACGTCTTTTCCGGCCTGGATAGCATACTGCAGGCATTGAAGGCGAAGGGCATCAATGACGTCTTCCTTAGCCTGGGGCGCACGCCGAATTGGATTTCGTCGAATCCCACCGATCCCCTGTGCGACGGCGCTGGTGTGAACAGTCAGCCCGGGGGGATGTGCGATCCTCCCATCGACCTCAACAGCGATGGCACTGGGACGGACCTGGCCTGGCGCAATTTTGTCACAGCTTTACTACAACATGTGACTACACCAGGTTATTCTTCGACTCATGCGCATATCTCAATGTACGAAATCTGGAGCGAATTCCATCGCTCAGATACGGTTGGTGTTCCCGGAACCGCTTGCAGCGTGCCTGGGAGCGGTACTGGAATCCCTTGCAGCTATCGCGGTACTTTCGCACAGATGTTGCGAATGACGCAGGACCTGCGCTGCATTGTGAAAGGCATCGCGAGCGACCCGATTACCGGGCTTGGTTTGACTTGTGGCACATCTGGTTATGTCGCCAGCCGCCTGGATCCTACAGCCCTGGTGATGGAAGGCGACTCGGGTGGCTCTCCCTTGGATAACGGCAATGTCACCATGCAGAATTACCTGTACTGCAATGCCGGTCCGGCCGCAAACAGCCCGTGCCCGTGGAGCAGTTCCAACCCGTTGGGGTCAAATGCCGTCGATGTTATTAGCGGGCACACATACTTTGTGGGCACAGTTCCCGAAGATCTTATGTCTTCCATTGCCGACCAAAAAGCGAGATTGTCGGCGGCTGACGCAGCCAAACCCTACATCACCGGAGAGGGCAGCTGGGGCAAGAACAATCACGTGCACGATCCGCTGCTGGAAGGGGCCTTTGTGGCCCGCTGGTACCTCATGCTGAAGGCCTTGAACGTCGACCGCGGTTACTGGTTCGCCTGGGATGAATTTGAAGCGACAGGTTCGGGCGGTCTGTGGGCGCCGACGGAGCAAAACTTCCCCCCGGTGGAATGCCCATTGGCCGATTCGATCGGTGGTTTTTATTGCACCGGAGGGCTGGCTTACTACGGCATCGTCGATTGGATCAACAATGCGACGGTGACGGTTTCTTGTCCGGGAGGGTGCTCGAATCCGATTGCCGGCGTGTTCACAGCGACCGTTACGCGACCCGGTGGGTACCAAGCGGAAATCGTGTGGGACAGCACGCCCACCCGGTTATGCGACTCAACGGTCTGTGGGGCGACACCTCTTCCGAATGCTCCCGCCTTTACTGCCTCGCGGTGGCGTGATGTATTCGGGAATATTACCAGCGGTGCGCCGACGATGATCGGCGCCTCACCGATAATCATTGAGAATATGGCTGCGCCGTAACGGGGTGTGTCTAGGAGAACGATGGATGCAGACTGATGCAGACCAATAGGCGGGGAAGCTAATCATCATCGATGCAGGTCTTGTCGTCTTCAACGCACGCAGCGTACGTGCCTTCTTTGCACTGAAAGCGGACCAAGCGTGCGTCGAGTTTGCAGGCACACTGCGGAGGCCCTCCACATTCGCTGGCTTCGATCTCTTCGCACTGGCTCCAGTGTTTTTGCTCTCCGGGAACAGGGAAAACCTCAGAACAACTCTTTTTCACTGCTCCGTCTGACTGAACCGGATGCTTTCCGGGCGCGGCATCCAGTTTGTCCCACAGGACAGGTGATTTCGAATGGTCCGCTGCCGAGACGCAAGTGGCCGCCGCCAGGATCAACACGCCGAACGCCGATGTGTGTTTAGACAAACGAAGCCGACCCATCTTCTCAGTAGCTGACCTTCAGGAACTACAAGAACATGATTCTTATCTGGGAGCTCCCGTTACTCCCGTCCCTGACAGCAATATCTGTTGCGGGCTGGTTCCATCGTTGTCATTGAGATTGAGCGCGCCGTATTCGATCCCCTGTAAAGTCGGCGTGAAAACCACAGTGACCTGGCACGAAGCGCCGGGCTGCAAGGCCGAACCGCAGGTATTGGTTTGCGAGTAATCCCCAAGGGCAGCCACACTGGAAAAAGACACAGGGGAAAGGCTGGTATTCGTCACCTTAATATTGTGGGGAGGGCTGGACTTGCCAACTGTCTGGTTGCCGAAGTTGATGGCGGTCGGTGCAATCGCGAGAGCACTACCGACCCCGGTTAGCCTTAAGATGAGCGGGCTGCCTGGATCATCGCTGTAAATCGCCAGACTGGCATCTTCGATTCCCCGAAAGTTGTAATCCTGAGGAGTCGGAGTGAAAGTCAGGTTCCACGTGCACATGCCGCCACCTGGTATGGTTCCGGAACAATTAGTGCTTTCCGAAAAATCGGGCGCATTGACGCCTCCAAGAGCTACCTTGGAGACAGTCACGGGATTCGGGGATGAATTCGTTACGATTGCATTGAGCTTCTTCTTGCTGCCAAAGGTCACGTGATTGAACTGCACGCCGGGATATGATGGCGCTCCATTCAACTGGCCGCCCACCCCTTGAAGTTGCACAATCTGGGGACTGGAAGGGCCATTGTCAGTGATAGTCAGCTGGCCGGTTCGAACACCCGTTGCCGTGGGCGTAAACCCGACTGTGATCCGGCACAGGAAGCCCGGCGAAATCTGCTTACAGCGGTTGGTCTGGGTGAAGTCGCCGCTGACCTCCACCTTTGAAATCGTCAAGGCAGACGTCTCATAATTCGTCAGCTGAACGATTCTGGGAACGCTATGAGTCCCGACACCCTGGCTGCCGAATTGAATGAAGTTTGTAGAGTTGACAGGACAGGAACGCGGCTGCAAGACCAGAGTTGGCAGAGGCGTTTGATTGAAATTAAAGCTGTCATAAAGATCGTTGGCTTTGGCATCCCGCTCGGTCAGCGGCGGCAGGCCAAAAGCTTCCTCAATGGTCTTCAGCACCGACGAAATTTCGTATTGTGTGTGCGAGACGTGTCCAGGACCGGCATAAGCATAGGGGGAGACGATCAAGGCCGGAACCCGCATTCCCAGTCCAAACCCGTCCACCACAGGCGGAACCACGTGGTCATAGAACCCGCCGAAGTCATCCCAGAGGACGATAATCGCCGTCGAACCCCAGTCCGGTCCTTGCATCACCGCGTTGATCTGCTGTACCGTCCAGTTTTCGCCGAGGCAAACGCTGTTGGGTGGATGCTCACTTTGGGGGCCGGCAACAACCCAGCTAACCGACGGCAGATTGCCACTCAAAGCATCGGTAACGAAGTCCGTAGTATTGACAACGTGTTCCGCCCAAAGGTTGGTGTTCCGTATGTGGTTGATCGCGTCCAGGGTGGAAAACACATAACCCTGCTGCCCTTGGGGCGGAGCGTAGTATTTCCAACTGATGCCCGCGGTTTCCAGGCTGTCGGCAAGAGTCGGAAAATCAAAACAGGGAGGAACCGCGTTCAGATCCCCATTGGAATCGACCATCCGTACCGTGATCAGAGGGTTTGCATCGCATCCCCAGGAAAATTCGGGAATGGGGCCTTTCACACTTGAACTGGTCTCGATGAGAGGGATCTCAAGAACACCTCCGGATTGTGCCGCGATCGTATAAAGGTGATTGGGGAAGCTCGGTCCATGCAGCGCGGAGAACATGTGATCGGCCAGAACAAAGTTTTGAGCGTACTGCCAATAGTTTGGAATCCCCGATTGGGTGAACTGGGAGTAGGCCGACAGTTCGCCGTTCTCGTTAGCGTATGGAGGTAGGTCGAAGCCGTCCATCTTGCCGTTATCCGTGTCGGTCAGGGAGCCTTCGTTGGTGTGGTCTTGATCATGGGGATTAATATCCGGCATCGGACCCAGGGTCACTACCTGTCCAGTGGACATCGTGCCCTGGGATGCGCCGTCCGCTCCCGGAAAAGCTCCGAAGTAGCTGTCGAAACTGCGATTTTCCTTAATGATGAATACAAAATGCTGAATTGTACTAGGCTTCGCTGTATTGCTTTTCTGCGCGGATGCGACAGACGGCGCCGTGGGGCCCGCTCCTACCTGCTGGGCCGAGGCACGCCACGGCAGAATAAGGGATAGAGTTGTTAAGACACAGATCGTTTGCACGTTCCTCATCGAGACTCCCTGAAAGCGCGCGACACCAGCGCGACGAGCCTTGGCAGGCACATCCTGGCGCGAGCGAATTCTATTTCGCATCTACTTAGCCGCAGCGCCGGAGATTTCGAACACTACGCCACAGCCTGCGAGGGGAGACTTGGTGCAGTGAGTGGGATCGCCGCCCCACATGGTTGTTCCGTAGAGATTGCCAGCGCTGTCAAGGAGCAGCGGAGAGGCTACCAATCCGCCGTCCGTCTTTCCTGTGAAGCTATATAGAAGCTTGTACCCAAAACCTGTTCCGACGGGAATGATCTCGTACACGCTCCCCGCTCCCGAAGCTCCTCCTTTGTAGGTGGTGCCAAACAGGTTGCCGGCGGCATTAATGACGAAGCCGGAGTAGGGATACGCTCCGTCGGCGCCGTTCCCGAAGCCATGTACACTGGTTTCCGCCCACCCGTGCGCGTTCTTGGTGAACTTGAATACGGTTCCCAATCCGCCGTGAGTGCCTCCAAGCAGGGATGTACCCCACAGATTTCCCTGGGCATCGAACACCAGCGTGCCATAACATTGGGATCCGTCCGGACGTCCCTGGTTCACTCTTCCCCACGGATGGATGGCGACTTCCGTCCATGTGCCATTCGACGGTACTAACTCGAAGAGCAGACCTCCTCCGTAGGTTGCGCCAAAGGCGGTTTGGCCAAACAAATTACCGCTGGAATCAAGCGTTAACCCGGCGACCGGGAAATAGCCGTCACTCACATTGGAGAAGTTATGAATAACGCTATACGTCCAACTACCAGCGGATGGGCTAAGCTCATACGCGGTGCCGCAGGAGAAAGTCTTGCCAGAGGCGGGACAAGTAGTAACGTTGCCACCATAGTAGGTGGTGCCGTACAGGTTTCCGGCGGCGTCGATGGCAAGACCGGCAATCGGAGTATGACCATCCGTGCCAATGCCGAAATTATGCAATATGGTCTCGGTCCAGACCCCACCAGTGCCCGGCGACAGTTCGAAAACAGTACCAGCTTTGTGCGCGCCGCCGCTGATCGTCGTCCCATACAGGTTGCCTAGCGTGTCGAACACCAGACGCGCATAAGGAGTGGCTCCGTCGTTCGATTGACTGCCAAACTTGTAAAGTACGGTTTCCGTCCAGCCTCCACCCGAAACCGGGCTGAGTTCATAAACCGTTCCCGTGCCGAGTCCGCCGGTGGCCGTGGTCCCATACAGATTGCCGGAGGAATCAGAGATCAGACCAGCGATGACTTGAGATCCATTGCTGCCGATGAAATCGTTCAGCACTGAGTCAGTTATCTGTGCAGTGACCGGGCTGGCCGTCAAAGGAGCGCCTAGCGCTAACAGAACCAAACGAGCGAACAGAGAAATGCGGATGTGACCTTGCATGCCGTCTCCTTAAGCAGTTTTTCTGACCTACATTCGCAAACGGCCCAGGGGGCACCGCGGGGCGGCCGACTGCACACAACGATCGTTCTTGCTGCGGTCTTACGAGTTTACTTTTTCTACAGCCCAACTCTTCCGGCCGGTCGACATTGGCTTCCGGCGCACGGTTTCCTATGTTCCTGTTCCGATCACGGCGGTGTTGTGCGGATTGCCTACGGCATTGTCCGGAATCATCACCTGGCCGACTCGCGGACCCTTCGCACTCGGTGTGAACGTAACCTTGATGGTGCAGGTAGCATTCGGTGCCAGGGTTGCCGGGCAGTTATTGGTCTGGGCAAAGTCCGAAGCGTTCAGTCCACGAATCGAGATCGTGCCAAGCGTCATGTTGGCGGCGCCGATGTTAGTCAAGACCAGGAATCGTGGGGTGCTGGTGGTGCCAACTGCCTGCTTGCTGAACGTGTAACAGGGACTCGAAAGGCTTGCAGTTGGAGCCGGGGGCGGCGTACCTAACAAGCCGAACACGTCCACTTCGTTCTGTGTGCCCACGTACACCTTGCCGTTGGCGACTACGGGAACCTGGAACTTGTTGGCACAGCCTCCCGCATCGCGGGGTGCGTTCTGCTGGCTGTTATAAAGCATATTCGCAAGGTTGGTCGCGTCGTACGCATAAAGAATCGCAGGCAACTGGCCCGGCGTAATGCCTAGTGGCTCCGAACGCAAAGTCGCCCAGATAATGCCGTTCGTGGTGCCGTTTCCTGAACTCGAGGGTGTGGCGCCGATGGGGAAGACATTTGAACTCTGGGAGACTGGAGCGCTCGAAAGCTGCCCGTTGGTGAGGGTGTACATCTTCAGATAATCGCCAGCTCCATTGGCACCGGCGATAGCTACGCCGGCATAGTAGATTGCGGATTGGGTTCCGGCGCGCCAGTACGCGGGGCTGCTCCAGTAGCCCACTCCGGCTCCCGGTACTTCCTGAATGACATTGTCCTGGGTCGTGTTGTACTTTCCGAGGTTATCGCGGTTGGCAAGATAAATCGGCGAGGCGCCGGAAGAATCGCACGGGGCGCCGCCCTTTCCCGACTCGACTACTTCGTCCGGAAACTGGCCAGCTTGTTTTGGCAGTACCACCGGTCCCGAAGACGATACGTCAAAGTCGTTCTGGAATCGGCAATTCGCATCCATCGGCGTGAAGTAGTCAACCACGTTCAGATCGCCGTCCAACTTGAGCAACGTGTCGCCGTAATCCGGACCACCGCTATTTACATCAAAAGGCCCATCGCCGGTGGACGCATAGATGTATCCCGCGCTGTCAGCGGCCAAACCATTTCCACTTTGCCAGACTCCGCCACGGATCCCATCCGGTGTGGTGTTAAAAATCGCGGTCTGCTGTAGGGTCTGTGCGTTATAGGCCATCATCCAGCCGTGGGCCGAGCCTGACCATCCGATGTACACAGTTTCCGCGCCGGACAGCTTATTGGTCTCCAGAAGTAAGCCTGGGCGCTGAACGTCCGCCAGTGGGTCGAAGGTGACGGTGCCGTTGACGCTTCCGGCGCCTGTCCCGGGCACGGAGCCTTGAATCAGGACCGGGCCGCCAAACTTCTCGGCTCCTGTGGTAATGTCAAGCGCGTGCAAGCTTTGATAAGCCACCTGGGAATTATTGTTGAATGTGCGGGCGATCAGATACATGGTCTTCGAGATGGGATCGATCACGGGAGTGCCGGTGACGCCGAAATACGGATAAACGGCACAGCTGATTTGTTCATGGCTATCTGATCCGCAGGGGACGGGGCCAATGCCATTTCCCGGGTCCGTAAAATTGACCTGCCAAAGTTGGACGCCGGTGTTGGCGTCAAAAGCAAACACGCTATCCATTTCAGTAGCTACGTACACCACGGTGTGCGTGCCCTGGCCGGGAATATTGACGCCCTGCACCCAAAGCGGCTGAGCGTAGACCTGACCATCGACGGTAAAGGAGAACAGCTTGCCGAACTTGGTGGCATTGACGTTCTTGGGCATGAGAATTTTCTCAAAAGTATTATTTCCCGTTCGCGCATTGTAGTACTGCTGCGTGAACACTCCCAACGAGCTTTGACCTGCGGCTGATGTGAGACAAGCAATGGTCAGAGAAAGGATGGCGGCCGGATAAAGAAGGCGCGTTCTGCTCATAAATCGAACCTCTCACAGGAGTAATCTGGGTTTAGGGGGAACCGTCGCTTTGCCGGTACGAGCCACGATTGTGGCCCCTGGCGGGGTGCTTGTCAAGATGCAACAACATGCACTCCTGAGGGAAAAAAACTTCCTCGGGCCCCCTAGGGCAGAGGAGTCACAATTGGGCAGCTTGGCGTGTCCACGAGGCGCTAGAAACAGGTCTCAGCAACCGTTTGCAGCGATGTAACGTTGAGCCGGCTTTCTCCTGGGTCGTTGATCAGAATGCCCTTTACTGCCGTCTTTTGGCCCTTATGGTTCGAAGGGTTGAACACACCGACACCCAGTAACTGGTCCTGTTGACTGCCCAGCGGCTTGGCAGCCGCCGCTTTTAGGGCCACAGACGACGTCGGCTGGTTCTGGGACTCGGCTGGTTCACTGGCATGGGTAAGCAGCCACGTTCCAGAGGGGCTTTGCTCCAGGCAGCCGACGACCTCGGCGACACGCAGGGCGTTCTGCCGCGGTTGAGGCTGCGTCGGATTGGCTGGATTCTCGGTGTCGATCGAGTACTGAATAAACGGGGTGAACATTTCGTCCCAGCTTTGGTTGGCTTCGCGAAAGTACACCTCTTTCTCAGGCCCGGGACTGTGTGCGGGATCCCCGGCGTTGTGGTGATGTACGAGATGCTCGTTCTTCAGCGAATTATCGTAGTGCGCCGTGACCACCAGTTTGCTGCCTGCGGGCAGCTTGAGCGGCTGATCGAGTTCATAGGCCAGCTGCCAGTGGAAATCGTATTTCGGCACGCTGAGGACCGTTTCCTCGTGCCCGTCGGGGTAGACGACAGCGTACTTGAAATCCTTGCCGCGCAAGTGTGCATGCGGTTGAAACTGGTAGACCGTGACCGGCTCGGTATAGGCCGTAATCCCGATCACTTCGTAGTTTTCCGCGTTGGGTGGAATCGGGGGAATCGCTACCATCGTCCCTTCGGCTTTCTGCCCGGGAGTATCCGTCAGCAACTCCGTGCCGCCGGCGACGATAGTTCCTCCTGAGGCAGGCACACGATAGAGCTGATGTTTCGGCGGGTCCGGTTGGAACCACAAGGCAAGCATCGACTGATCGGTCTCCGGCTGGCCAGTGGTCTGGTAGTGGATGTTGAAGTTTAGATACATATTCTCGCCACCCTTCAACACCTTGGCGCTGCCGTCTCCGTACATCTCGAAAGTTGTGCCGGGCGTGTACACACCGAGCATGTCGTACTCGACCGGATTTACCGGATCGACAACCGCCGGGCGAGTCCCAACCGAACTGCTCGGAAGGCCCAACTGGCGGGCGACGCGTGTCAATCGATCAAGGTCATCGGGTGTCACGCCTTTATCCAGCGCTAACTCGGTGATCGCCATATGGTGGACGACAGTGCGATTGCCAGCCCGCACCTGAAGGGCGACGATCCACTTGTCTCCGGAGAACGGGACCTTGGCCAGATACCTGACGTATGGGATTTCGCCCTTGGCCGGCAGGTGAAACTCGCGCAACGGAATGACTAAGTCGGGCGCGAGTCCCTTGGGATGGAGCCAGCCTTGCGGAAAACTTGGCAGCGGCGGCAAATCGGCATCGTTTCCTTTGGGCGCGCCCGCGTTGACCCATGCGACCAGAGTGTCGATCTCCCGCTGGCTGAGTCGGGGATCATTGCGGAACTTCGCGCTCGCGTTGGGATCGGCCGGCCACGGCGGCATCTGGCGCTGGACAACCTGCTGTTTGATGGACTCCGCCCAAGGCCGCGCCGTCTGGTATGACACCAGCGACACCGCCGACCCTATCTCGCCGGGGCGATGACAATTCGCACAGTGTTGGAAAAGAATCGGAGCCACTTCTTTGTTGAAAGTGGGCGCGGGGGCGTCGGCTGCGGAAGCGATCGTCAGGCGACCAATCGTACAAATAAAGACAAAGACAGTGACTACGCCGGCGATCCAAGGCAACCGGCTGATTTGTCTCGGTCTCATCAAAACGACAACTCCAGCGCCGAAAATGCCAAGAAAGTTTTCACGGGAGTGATACGTCTTCGGGGAGGACTCTCGGCTGCAAGGTATGCACGATTGTGACCCGCCTCGTGGAGCCTGTCAAGATGCGGGAACACTGTGAGCCTGTGCTAGCATTTCTGAACAGTCAAACTGTCTTCAGGAGCTTTCATGATACGTAATTTGTGGCCGTTTTGTGTTCTGGCAGCGACGCTCGTCTGGGCACAAGGGAATTCGGAGCACCCGGGGGCTCCGGCGCCGAATATTTCGCCGGATACCCCCGTGATTACCATCAAAGGATTATGTTCCCAGCCGGGAGCGAGCGCTGCAAGCGGTGCAGATTCCGCATGTACAACGGTCGTGACCCGAACTCAATTCGAGAGACTCGTTACAGTTCTAAAGGCGGAAAAGGACCCGCAATCGCGGCAACAACTCTCGACGGCGTATCCGCAAATCCTCGTGCTGGCCCACGAAGCTGAAGCCCGCGGGTTGGACAAACAGCCGAATGTGCAGGAGCGGTTGAGCTTTGCACGGCTACAGATACTTTCACGGGAACTGGTCGGCCAAATCCAGGAAGAAGCGGCGAAAGTGCCCGACAAAGACATCGAAGACTATTACCGCCAGAACCCAGGGCAATTCGAGCAGGTTAGCCTGGAGCGCATTATCGTTCCTAACCAGGCCCAACCGAAGCCTGATGGGAAGGACGTCACGGCGAACCTCGACGAAAACGCGATGACCAAACTGGCGGAGGCGCTGCGTGCCCGGGCAGCGACGGGAGAGGATTTCACCAAACTGCAAAAGGAAGCTTACGGGGCCGCGGGGTTGAGCGGGAATACCGAACCCAATCCTCACATGGACAAGCTGCGGCGGCGCGGATTGCCGCTCACGCACGCTTCAGTTTTCGACATGAAACCGGGCGAGGTGTCGCCGGTGATCAGCGATGCCACGGGCCACTACATCTACAAGCTGGAGTCGAAAGAGACTGAGCCTTTGGACGCGGTGAAGTCAGAGATCAGCAATGCGTTGCGACGGCAGCGGTTCGAAAAGATGGTCCACCAGGTTGAAGAGCCGTTCAAGACTGATGTCAACCACGCGTACTTTGGGGCGGAAGCGAAGGCGCCGGACGACTAGGGGTGGTTCTAGGGCAAACCGACGGCTTGCGGATGTGCTTAGCCCATGTGTTAAGCTTTCCCGCGCGTGAGGCCCGCCATGAAAGCTGCCCTTACATCGCTTCTTACTGTTGTATTTCTTATCGTGCTGCCGCTCAGTGCCTTAGCACAGTCGGGCCCGCCGGCGCTGTGCAAGCCCTGCGTATTTTATGCCGGCGACTTTGACCCGACCGGCTTTTACTCAGCCGCGTTTCCCGACGAGAACACCTTCGTCTACGACAATGTCAAGGCCTATGGCGCGATAACTATTCCCCGAAACCACGGAGTGCTTGTAGAGGGAATGCTCTTCCAGGTCGTATTTAACGGCGAGTCCAAGCTCGATCCCACCGAGACGCCCTGGGAAATCCGTATAGGCGTCGGCGAAGGCGGCGGCGGAACCCTTATAGCGTCCGGCCAGGCCTTTGCCCATATCCAGGCAACGGGCCGATTTGGTGACGGACCTGAGTATTCGGTTGCACTGAAGGTTAATCCGCCAGTTGCTCTGGGCGCTGGCACTTTCTGGTTCAACCTGACGCCACAGTGTACGAACAAGCATGACACGGCCTGTGGTTCTGGCCAGTACTTGGTTTCGAATACCACACTTCAGACTAATAATTTTCGCGGGGCGCTCCAGCCTACCGGCCAGATATTTGTGAATTCCCAGTCTCTCAACTACCCTTACACTTGGGAGAATTGGTGCGACTTGACGAACCAGCAAGCCTGCGCAACACTATCGTTCGGTTTGATGGGTAAAATACTTAAGTGACGCGGTACCTGGTTGCTGTTCTGGAGAAAGAGCCCCCTGAAACTTATGCCAGTTGGTCCCAACTTACATCGAGCGCTGCGCCCAGCTTCTTCCAGGTGCTGACCGACCCAGTCTTACGGTTAGTCTCAATGGCCGCGATCAGCGCGCGTGATACCTTTGACCTCTTCGCGAGTTGCTCTTGGGTAACTGCCGGTACTCACGCCAGATACGGAGCGCGGCCTCTCCTCCCAATCTGCGCTCAGTGACCTCCAGCGGTATGAGTTCGTCGTCGCCATCTGCAAGACGCGCCTTCGCGGCATCGTAGGCCCTCACGTCGGCCAGCATTTCCGGGGTCATCGGATCGAAGCCCCCGCCATCGTCTGCTGGCGCTGCATCCATTTCCATGCGGTCGAGACGCTGTCGCGTAGCGAGCGCTTGGTCTTCCAATTCAGGATTTGCTGTGCTCTCTTTGGATCCGCGACCAGCGCCGGCGGATCGCCGGGACGCCGCGGCACGATGCGATGCGGTACCTTCTTACCGGTCACTTCTTCAACCATGGACATGACTTCCTTCACCGACGAACCTTCGCCAGTGCCCAGATTCACCGTGAACGACGGGTTTCCGGCGATCAGGTGCTGCAAGGCTTTGACGTGAGCCTCGGCGAGATCGACGACGTTGGTGTAATCGCGTACGCAGGTGCCGTCAGGTGTTGGATAGTCTGTGCCGAAAAGCTGAAGCTCGGCGCCGATTCCGGCGGCCGCGCGCAGGCACAAGGGAATGAGGTGAGGCTCTGGCTCGTGACATTCGCCGATCTCGCCGCTTTCATCGGCTCCGGCTGCGTTGAAATAGCGCAAGGCGGAGAAGCGCAATCCGTAGGCAGTGTCATAGGATTCGAGCGCCTCCTCGAAGAACACTTTGGAAATTCCGTAGGGATTGACCGGCAGCCGCGGAGTCTCTTCGGTAATGGGCATCTTTGTCGGAGAGCCGTAAACCGAGCAAGTAGAGGAGAAAATCAAATACTTGATGCCGGCGTCCACGGCGGTATTTAAGAGCGAAATGCCGCCCTCGACATTATTACGGAAATATTTCCGCGGGTTGATCATGGATTCGCCAACGTAGTGGTTGGCGGCAAAGTGCATGATCGCATCCGCTCCTTTCATCGCGTCGGCAAGTTTCTTGGAGTCGTGCACGTCGCCGACGATCATTTCAAAGCCCTTGGTGAGAAATTCGAAGCCAGTGGAGAGGTTGTCGTAGATCAACACCTCGAGGCCCGCGTTTCGTAAGACACGCGCCGTGTGGCTTCCAATGTATCCAGCTCCGCCAACCACCAGAATCTTCACCGAAGCACTCTCCTCATAATTGGATCAGGACAGATGTTCGCAAGTAGACAAAGGGAAAACTTCGCCTTCAAGACGTCCGACGAAGTTATGGTAACAGACGGAATCAGACTGCGGGAATCTGGCGAGAGCCGCGTTTTCGATCGCCTTACCCCAGGTCTAGCAGCCGGACCCTTTCTTGCAGGTATAGACACGGGTCGCCCATGTGCATCCGCTCTGGGTTGTGCCATTGCAATTTGCGGTTTGATTTCCGTTCATGTATTCATCCACCGCCCAGAAGGTGAGATCGTCGTTGGGATCGGAGGAAACACTGACGTACTCGCCCCAGGACGTATCGGTCTCATCCTGCCCGCTGGCGCCGCTGTTCGAGAGGATTAACTCTATCGGACCCGGCTTGCCCGCGCTCACCGTCATGAATACCGGTGAGGGATCGTAGTTTAAAACGCTGGTGCTGACATTGCCGGCCACGCTGAAGGTGATGCCGAGGTTTCCGTTATGATCCATGGCCACGCTGGGCAAGAATGCAGAGAGATGGTAGCGGTTGTCGGTAAGATCACCTTTCAGGGTGATGGTAGGGGTGGTACCGGCAAGAATCTGGTAGTAACGAACTCCAGTGCGCTGAGTGGTCGAGCTTTCCTGGATGGTCTGGACCGCGGCAAGATACTCTCCGGCGTTTGTCCCGGTAACGTAACGGTATGCCAGACGGTACATGAGGCGATCACCGACGCTATCGATGTACTTGCCATAGGGTTCTTGCACACAAACCGTGTTCCAGGGTCGCGCAGGTGTGTAGCAGGCCGGAGTGAAGGGATCATTCAACGCGATGTAGGTCGGGCCCGCGCCGCTGGTAAATCCGGACCAGGTCCAGAAAGCCAATACATTCGAGGTGCACGGCAAGATGGTGCACTGATTGTTGGTTCCAGGGTTGTTGGGGTTCACCTGCGCAAGGAAATATTCTCCCGCCGTAGTGCTGGGGATGGGATTGCTTCCCTCAAAGTCCGCGGGCAGAAGGGTGTGGATCAAGCTGGCATTGGTTGCCGGGATGTAGTTGGGAATGTAGGTGTAGCAGGCCGGAGAATTGGACGAGAGACCTGCAATAATATTGGCCTTGTCGAGTTTGCAGACCTCGAAGCCAACAATGTTGACGTCGTTCGTGTCCGGGTCTTCCAAGTCGAAAGCTACGTAAAATCCGTCAGACCAAGTGCCGAACCTCTGGTAATCGGGAAAGTAGTAATGGCCGTTCTTGTTCTTCGGTATCGAGGAGTTCAGATCGTACGCGTACACGTTCCAATTGCTTTGACCGGCGGAGCCTTGCAGATTGTTGGCGGGAACGCTGCTCGTAGGAGCGCTGACGCCGATGCAGTAGTAGTAGGTGCCTGCATTGCCAGGATTGAAAGTGTTAGCCAGAACAAACACGCCGTCGATACGGTCATATGTGGCGATGGCGTCGGCAGTGCTGTTTCCGCAGTAGGTTTGGCCACCAGGAGTAAACAAGCCCGTCAGCGGCTGCGGAGCGCCTCCGCTGTTGGCCGAATGGCTGAGGATGCCGTTGCCGGTTTTCCGGTCAAAAGCCTGCACAAACCCGCCGGCTATTTCCAGATACTGGCCGACACCACTGGAATTGGTGGGACCGACACCGCCATTGGGATCGGCCTGAGAACGGAATTTGACCTGCTCGCTCAAGAGGCTTTTTGCGTCGAGGCCCTCGAATTGGCCTGACCACGAACCGGTTTGTGGAGTCGAGGTGAAGAAACCAATTCTCGAGGTCCCGCCAGGACAAGTGCTGGCAGGATTGTTGCCCGCACACCAGACCTGCACCGGAGCGGCGGTCGCGCATGTTCCGGTGGGCGGAGTGCCGCTGCAATTGTTTTGTCCGAAAGAGATCACGCTCAAACCGAGCAGCATCGGCAATAGTCCGTACATTCCGACTTTCATCTTTGAATCACTCCGCGGCCTTAATATTTCGCCAGTCACAAACTATTCCTCAAGGGTCGAATGCTCTCTTGTAGCGCAAGTCCTCTGCCATTCATGCACAACCTTGCGCTTCTTTTGCCTACCAGCAAAATCAATGACTTAGCGACGGGGAAGTTCGTTCAACCGACTCCGGATGTGCATTCGGTTGCAGTCTAACACCCCGATCCTTTCTTGCAGGTGAACACGCGCGTCGCCCAAGTGCAACCGCTGCCGGTCTTTGGAGTGCAGTTGACGGTCTGATTGCCCTTCATGTACTCGTTGACCGCCCAAAACGTCAGATCATCGTTGGGATCAGAACTGACGCTCACGTATTCTCCCCAGAAGTTGTCGGTTTCATCCTGTCCGCTCGCGCCACTGTTACTGAGAATAAGAACTGGCGGATCCGCCTTGCCGCTTCGAGAGATGGTCATAACGACCGGCGACGGATCGTAACTCATGGCGCTTCCGCGTTTCGTATTTCCGGTGACAGTAAAAGTCAGTCCTATATCCCCGTTGCTATCCATCGCAACGCTGGGCATGGACGCGAACAAATGATACGTCGCATCCTGAATTTCCCCAAGGTGGACAATGGACGGGTTGGCGCCGGCCGCAATCAGATAGTAGCGTATGCCGGTACGTTGGGTGCTCGCGTTCATTTGCACCGTTTGGGCAACCGCCAGATATTCTCCGCTGGTTCCGGTCGTCAGGTAACGATAGGCCAGGCGATAGTTGAGCCGATCTCCGAGGCCGTCGATGACTCCGCCGTAAGGTTCAGGCACACAGATCGTATTGTAAGGGCGCGCAGGGTCGTAGCATCCCGGAGTGTATGGGTTGGAAGGAAAATTGATATATGTCGGACCGTCCCCGCCAATAAATCCAGACCATGTCCAGAAAGCCAATTGATTGGAAGTGCAGGGAGCGGTCGTGCATTGATTGTTGGTACCCGGGTTACTCGGATTTACCTGGGCCAGGAAATACTCTCCCGCCGTGCTACTGGGGACAGGATTGTTGCCCTCGAAGTCGGCCGGCAGCAAAGTATGAATCAGACTGCTGTCAGTTCCATTTGGGCCGGCGACATAAGAAGGTATGTAGGTGTAGCAGACCGGCGGATTCGATGAAAGGCCGGCAATCATATTGGCTTTGTCGAGCTTGCATACCTCAAAACCCACGATGTCGAAATTCCGTGTGGTATCTTCCAAGTCCCACGCGACGTAGAAACCGTCCGACCAGGTTCCGAAACGTTGGTAGTCGGGAAAGTAGAGGTGTCCAGCGGAATCGTGGGGTATGGCGGGATTGAGGTAGTAGGCGTAGACGTTCCAGTTGCTCTGGTTATTCGAACCCTGCAGATTGCTGGCTGGCACGGAGGCGCTTGGGGCGCTGACGCCGATGCAGTAGTAATAGGTGGTGTTGCCGCCCGGATTGAAGATGTTGGCCAGGACAAATACTCCATCGATGCGGTCGTAACTGGCGATGCCATCCACTGAACCGTTTCCGCAATAATTACCTCCACCAGGGAGGAAGAGAGCGGAAATTGGTTGCGGAGTCGCACCGCTGCCAGGCTTGGTGCTGAGAATTCCATTGCCGGTCTGGCGATCGAACGCCTGCACATAGTTGGCGGAAAATTCCAGGTATTGTCCAACACCACTGGTGTTGGTTGGTCCCACGCCACCGTTGGGATCGGGTTGCGGTCTTGGCCTGACACCAGCATGCTGAAGGCTGGCTGCGTCTAAGCCTTCGAACTGGTTTGTCCACGAACCCGCTGCCGGTGGCGAAGTCGAGAAGCCAACCCATGAAGTGCCGCCCGGACAAGTGCTGCCGGAATTGTTTCCCGCACACCACGTCTGCATCGGTGATGGGGCTGCGCAGGTTCCGGTGGGTGGAGCGACGCCGCAGTTATTTTGGGCCGACACAGGCACGGTGCCGAGCAGCAGCAATAGCAAGAGCGGAGCCCGCTTGGGGAACTCCAGTTTTTTCTCGTCGTTTACTCGTCGCGTTAACATGCGTGCCGTCGTTCCTCTCACGCTAGCGGAGAGCGTATGCGAGTGCGCCAGTTTGGCGCGGAAATCTGTCGACCCGACCCAGGGACGGTTTTGCCACCTCAGCACGGGGCAGAGAGAAAAACTGAGATTCAGGGGGAATAAGACTACCGCCGATTATCGAGCATAGAGGTCGCCGCAGAATCCTGCCAGAGGAAGGAAGTGAGGAGAGGAAGGTCTCTAGTGGCTCCCTCAGCGCTTTGAGAGTAGACTGCCGGTGCCGCAAAAGGGGCTTGTATGGATGAAGTTCGTTGGCTGAAAAAAGGCTGTGCCTTTCTTGTGCTCTGCTGCACCGCAGGTGCGATTGCCGGGTCTGCGCAGACGTTTGCCACTGTAGAAGTGTTTGACGCGACCGACGGTGCTAACCCGAGCGATGCCCTGATCCAGGGCACGGACGGAATGCTTTACGGCACAACGAATCAGGGTGGATCCGACGGCAGTTGCGGCCCCAATGCTTGCGGAACGGTTTTCCAACTCTTTGGAGGGATACGCAGCTTTGATGTGACCAACGGGGGCTTCCCTTTCGCTGGTCTGATTCAGGCCAGTGATGGGAACTTCTACGGGACAACCGAGCAGGACGGAGCGCACGGCGGTGGGACGGTCTTCAAAGTCACTCCGAAGGGAAAACTAACTACACTTTACGACTTTTGCACACAGCAGAATTGCTCCGACGGTGCCAACCCTTTCTCGGGTCTTGTTCAAGGCGAGGACGGAAATCTTTACGGGACAACTTACGAAGGAGGAGATGTCAACTGCGATTACCCGCAGGGCTGTGGAACAGTGTTCAAGATAACGCGGCAGGGCGGACTAACCACGTTGCACAGCTTCGCCGGACCTGACGGCGCTAACCCGTACTACGCAGCGTTAGTTCAAAGCACCGACGGAAAGTTTTATGGGACGACGTTTTTGGGTGGGGCTAGCACGGTTTGCTCACTTGGTTGTGGCACGGTCTTCAAGATCGATGCGGAAGGCGCGCTGACCACGCTATACAGTTTTTGTTCACAAAGCGCGTGCACTGACGGCGAAAACCCTGGCGCCGGGCTGGTCCAAGGCACCGACGCGGACTTTTACGGGACGACGCTAAGCGGTGGAGACGCCAACTGCCTTGACGGAGGTGGTTGTGGCACGGTGTTCAAAATCACGTCCGCTGGCAGGCTGACCACCTTGCACGAGTTTCGTTTGACTGATGGTGCGTTTCCTTACGCCGGGCTGGTTCAAGGCACCGACGGAAACTTTTACGGGACGACTTACGAAGGCGGCGTCTACACCTGTTCTACTGGCATCTGTGGAACTGTGTTCAGAATGACGCCGCGAGGCGATCTATTAACGCTACACAGCTTTGACTTAACTGATGGCGCGGGCCCGATCGGAGGGCTGATGCAAGCCACGAGCGGGATCTTTTACGGGACAACCTACGATGGCGGTTTCTTAAAAGGCAAGTGTTACGGGAACGGCTCATATCATGGCTGCGGTACGGTCTACAGCGTAGAAATGGGTCTTGGCCCATTCATAAGCTTCTCGCCGCGTGGCTACGGGAAGGACGGTCAGATTGCAGGCATTCTCGGCCAGCAACTTACCGGAACCACGAGCGTATCTTTCAATGGAACATCCGCAAGCTTCACCGTTATCTCCGATACCTTTATCAAAGCTACCGTTCCTGCCGGGGCGAAAACCGGCTATGTCACCGTGACCACGCCCAGCGGCACGCTGACCAGCAACGTGCCCTTCCGCGTGATCCCGTAAAGCTGTTGCGCAAAGACTGGCAAGATCGGCATCCAGACCCAAGGCGGGATTGATATCAGCTCCGCGATCTTCACGGTAACGCATAGACGCTGAGCTGTTCGCAACAGAGATTATTTGTCCGTGGGGAATCCGGTCTTACAGACTGCCGTCGCCGTCATACTGGCAAGGATCCCAAACGTTAGAATCTCGCAACTCCTCCGTTAAGCCCTTGGACGTAGCCATATAAAAATACAGCCAGGCAGGAAGGCGCCTGCGCCGTGGAGCGAGTCCGTCAATCACAGCCTGCTTGTCGGGACGCAGGCTGAAGGCTTCAAGCATGTGAATGCCTTCTTGCTGGCAGCGGCGGACTGCCCACGCCAGCATGGGCGCAAGCAGTTGATGATTGCCGTTCAGTACCTGGAAGTCGATGAGACGGACTCTCTTCAAGTGAATGTCCGGCTTATCTTGGCGGAGGAAGATGGCATAGGCCAGCAGACGAGAATGTTCTTCGACGGTCGCAATCCACACTCGTTTTTCGGCCAGCGCATACTTGAAATGCCATTGCAGATCCTGGGTCGACCGGCCAGTCAACAGCCGCTCCGGATAAGCACGCTTCAATTCCTCCCAAAAGATGTCGAAGCGTTCGTCGAAGTGTGAGCAGGTTTCGACTTCACTACTCTGGCGGCGCGTCCAGGAATAAGCACCGGCTAGGCTGTCCCGCGCGGACAAGGCAGTCGCTGCGGGGTAGGAAAGAACTGATGGCCACCCTTTCTTCTCGCAAGTACTGGCCAGAAAACCGTGATAGTTGGTTATCCAAAATGCAGACCGGTCCCATTTTCCCGCGGGTGTGCCCCGTGTGCGGAACATGCCGTTAAATTTCGCGGAGTATTCGTTCGCCGTGCTGATCACAAAAAGATCGACGGCGCGAACCTTAGCGCAACGCCGGAGGAAGAAGCCTGCGATCCCGCGGTAAGGAAGATCCATGGTCATGGCATGGACCGTGGAAGCAATAATTTCGCGGCCTTTGAAATGGCAGAAAAAGGGGACATTTCCCATGTAGCCGACAATTTCCTGGCGCTCGTTCTCGGCCACCCAGCCCATGGGCCAATCGCCGACGCGCTTGCAGACAGGATTTTCAGTCCAGAGATGTTCCCACTCCGGGCGACGCTTGGGGCGCAAGCCATTGCGCGATTCCACGGCTGCGATGCCCTCGTAATCGTCGAAGACAGCGGGGCGAATCTTGGCGCTTGCGGCCGCTGCCGAAGCCTTGGTTAAGGTGTCCACTCTTCAAAGTCTCTCGCACTGGATTCTGACTCGACGGGGGGAATCGAGTTGCGCTGCTGCTCGTGCTGGGAGATACGCTCCGAGTGTACCTGAGTCGACCGTCGCATGGTTGGGAAACCAAAGCTTGAGGCGTACTTTCTCCGCTTTCTGCAATCCGCAGTGGACGCCGGGCAACCGGTCTCGGGGTCTTAGGATCCGGAAGTTCTCTTCCCATTTCTACAGGGCACTAGCCAGACTAGACTCGCTACAAAAGCTGAAGCGGCGCAATCAAACCATTTGACCAATCACGGGCTGACCGCGAGAAAATCGGCCTGGTCGATCAATAATTTCCAGCAAAAGTCATGGAACGGATGTACAATTTCTTCCACCGTAAGTAGCAGATAAGAAACCCCGTGTGGGTGCCGCACAACTTTTTCCGCGCCAGCGGGTTGTAGGTTTGAACCGGGCGATCTTCGCTTCGCGGCGATTGCCGAGTGATCACACAGTTTGCTAACGGAGGATCCAATGTTGACCATTTCCCCCAAATTGCTAAAGCGTGCTGTCCTGTCGGTCGCCCTCACCACAACCATGGGTATGGGGATGGCGCTTGCGCAAGCTACGTCTCCCGATCCGGCGATGACCGCCCCGAGTACTGGTGAAACAAACACCATGGATCATTACCTGAATAATCACCCCGATGTCGCGAAGGAACTGCATGACAACCCTTCGCTGATCAATAATCAGCAATGGCTGGCTGCGCACCCGAAAGTGCAAGACTATATGAGCAGTCATCCTTCACTGAAGACCGATGCGGTAGCCCACCCCGACCAGTTTGTTAACCACACGGAACGCCAGGATTTAGAGCGTGACCACCGAGCGCTTAACAGCACGGATGCTTTCATGAAGAACCATCCCGAGATGGCTAGTCAGCTGAAGAGCAATCCGAAGCTGATCGATGATCCCAAGTATCTGGCGCAGCATCCGGAACTCGACAACTATTTGGCGAAGCACCCGGACGTTCGCCGGGCCGCGCAGGCTCACCCCGACTATTTTGCCAAGGCAGCGGAAAGGAACAACCAATACAACCAGAATCACCAACACAATTCTCCGAGGCCCGCAGCTGCGCGCAAGTAGTTTCGCGACGGGTTGCTGAACCTTTTGTGGGGTGTCAACTCGATATCCGCCGGAATGAGCGATTGCTCTTCCGGCTTCTTTTTTGTCGCTCCCTTCAGAATCATGTCTTTCCACTCATAAACGCTGACTTAGCTGACTTATATGTCCTTTAGTTTTGCTGCCTGAAATTGGCATCTAGCCATCGCTTCGGCCCGCTGTATTTCTTCCTGTTGTTCCGCCACGTTGTTAAAGATGCAGCAACTTACAGGGATCTCCACTCTGTAGTACAGGTACCGCTTTCCTGTTCGAACTGTCCGCTTTTTCGCCGCACGCTCGTTCTTAGGGAACCTGTTCACGCGTTTTCCCCGATGTCACCCTGACCTTGGAAAGTTTTGCCTCTGCATGTGGGACGGGCCGAGGCCAACGCTGAAGATGTTTTACCGGGGAAAAAATGACACTGTTTCGCGCTAATCGGGCCATTCGAATTTTCGCAGCCATTTTGTCAGCTTTTTGCGTCCTCGCCGCGATCGGCTGCAACGGAATTTCGTCGGGATCTGGGAGCAACGGCGGTGGCGGCAAGCCACCGGCCGCAGGCGCCTACAGCATTTCTGGGACGATTACGCCGGCAGGGGGCGCCAACGGTGCCACGATCACTCTGAGCGGTACGGCTCAGGAGACTGCCACAGCTGATGCTTCTGGTAACTACACGTTCTCCAAACTTGCGAATGGTTCATACACCATCACACCAAGTAAAGCCGGTTTCAACTTCAGTCCGTCGAAGCAAACCATTACGGTGAGCAGCGCCGACGTTACCGGTATGGATTTCGGCAGCCTGCCGTCACAGGTGTGGAGTATTCATGGGACGATCACACCGGCCGTAAGCGCCAGTGACGCGACTGTCACTCTGAGTGGTTCAGGCAATGCAACCACGACCGCGGATGCTTCGGGGAACTACGTCTTCAGTGGTCTTGAAAATGGTTCTTATGCAGTGACTCCGGCCAAAACCGGGGTTATCTTCACACCATACACTCAGAGCACCACGGTTAGTGGGGCCAATGTCAACGGCGTTAATTTTCTGGGCGCGTCGGGATGCAGCGGCGGTCATGGAGTGGCCAACTTCTATGTTGCCACCAACGGCAACGATTCCTGGTCAGGCACGCTCGACTGTCCCAACCTGGGAAATAGTGATGGGCCCTTTGCCTCGTTGGCAAGGGCGCAGATCGCGGTAGAAGCGTTGCTGCAAAACCATCCCAGTTCGCCGATAGTGGTGATGGTGCGAGAGGGAACCTACTACCTTCCTTTGAGTCCCACAAGCCCAGGAACTCTGAACTTCACATCGAGTGACTCCGGCACCGCGACAGTCACGGTCAGCTGGGAAAACTATCCCAGCGAGGTCCCGGTTGTGAGTGGAGGTGTGCCGGTTTCAGGGTGGACGCAAGCCTCGGGCAATCTGTGGCAGGCTCAAGTACCGGCGAACATACAACCCTTCGAGTATCTGTTCTACAACGGCGAACGGCGGATGCGTTCGCGATTGCAATCCCTGGCGGCAGGCTTGGGCTACTACATGAGTGGCGGATCCTGCATCTCCAGCCAGAACCAACAGATTGTCAGTACTTCACTGTGTAACCTGGGAACATTTCTGCGGGTGGCGGCGGAAATTCCGCCCACCGGCGCGAACGCCGGTTGCCCATCGGTCACCAACGGAACTCAGTCCAAGTGCCTGGATCGCTTTCAGTACAATCCGGCGGATCCCATCGTCAACTGGATCAATCTGAATCCGCCCAGCGGCAATCCTTGCAACGCTCCGCCCTCAGGAAATTATCCGTCAGGTGACATCGGCCTTACACTGTTCGACGCCTGGACGGTGGATGTGATGCGGGTTAGCTGTATCGACACGACCAACCACATCATTTACCTGACCGGAGCCACTCAGGGCATCGGTACCAGCTACGCATTCTTTGGCCCAACCGCGGGACACCGCTACGTTGTAGACAATACCCGCGATGCATTCAATGCGGCCCAGGCGGCGGGACAAACCGGCATCTGGTTTCTCGATCGTTCCACTTCGCCCTGGACGTTGAACTATGTGACCAGCCCGACAGAGAATCCAAACATCGATACGGTAGTGATTCCGCAGTTGGGGGGCACGATTCCGGGAGCACCGGCGACGGATTTCGTCGGCGCAAGCCTGCTGTTTGCCAGCCAATTGAGTAACGTGAGTTTCAATGGCATCACCTTCGAGATGGATAATTACATTCCAGCGGCCGGCGGATTCAATAACGACAACAACGAAGAATTTTCCATGCCGCAGGCCATCGATTGCGAGAGCTGTCAGAACGTGGTGTTTGATGGCGTGACCGTGCGGCACACGTCAGGCTCGGGAATTGTGATCGCTTCGATTTCAGGCCGGCAAGGCGCTCCCGCCGTCAATGACGCCATCCAGAACTCGGCCTTCTACGACATTGGATCGGCCGGCATCCGTATCGGAAGATCGCCGACCGGCGGTGATCTGTATTCCTCCGTTCCGCAACAGCTGATGGTGCAGAACAACATTGTGCAGGGCTACTCGCGGGTGATTGCGGACGGCGAAGGCGTGGCCATGGGTAACGGTCACGACGTCACGATTCAGCACAATGACATTACCGATGGCTATCATGCCGGAATCTCGATCTGCAACAACGGATGCTTTTCGTTCCAATGGACTGCGAACGGAATCAATATCGTAACGCAGTACAACCACATCTGGAATGTGATGCAAGGTCTTACTTCCGACGGTGGCGCGCTGTACTACGACATCGGCCTGGCCGCGGGAAGCGGGACGGGAGATAAGATCCTTAACAACCTTATCCATGACGTGACAGATTCGTCGATCATCGATCAGGGAGTGACCGGCTCATCGTATGGCGGTCATGGGATCTATCTCGACATCCAATCGGCTGGAGTGGATGTAGAGAACAACGTGGTGTACCGGGTCGCGTCGGTCGGGTTGGTGATGACGCAGGGTCCGGCGGCCACGGAACCGGCCAATACGTTTAACAACAACATCGTGGCCTACGCCCGGAAGTCGATGTTCCAGGAGCAGAATTCCTGGCCGCAAAACTGTACCAACACACTCAGGGCAAATGTTACGCACAACATTTTCAATTTTGATTTGAACGATACGACCGGTTTTTACCCGGTTTCGGGATGCACGGATTCGTGCGGTATGAACTACAACAAGTACCAGAACTTTCAGGGCAACCTCTATTGGAGAACCGATGGAGGGTTTGCGGCCGACCAGAAGGCCTTTTACATCTTGAACAGCCCTCCTCCACCGAGCCAGGCAAGCACCTGCACTACGTTCACCGACCCGAGTCTGTTCACGACCCTTACCTTCTCGCAGTGGCAGACCGGCTCACCGCTGGTGAACGGAATCCCGTTGCCGATGAAAGAAGACCTTACCGGAACGGGCAGCGTGAACCCCGGATTTGGCACTAGCGGCCAGCCGAGCGATTTCCTGTTGTCGAGTGCCCCCATCGCCGGATTCGATTACACCCTGACCGACGACACCATTAACAATGCGGGACGAAATAATCCTGTGATTATGCCCCCGGTGGTGAGCAATACAATGCCAACCTACACGTATTCGTCCGATGATTTCTAGTGGGGGCAGAACTGAATCATGGACGGTGACGGCGGGTTATTGGTTCTAAAAGGCAAGCGTTCTCAACTAGAGTCCTTCGACTCCTTACTTCCACCCTCGCGGGTATCGCCGTGCCAGCTCGCTCGCGCATCACAAAACCGCGGGCCACGATGCACTACCCAAGAATGAAACTGCTGGAGACTTGTTTCATCTTGACAGCAAGGCTCGATGCGGTTCAAATTGACGCCGGTGTTCTGCGGAGCAGCATTTTTCGCGGACGCTGCATCCCTCCCCCAAGAGGTATGTTCTTAGATTTAAGGCTGCCGGCTCTGCACAGTGGACGCCGCTCTCGCGCCCACCTGACTCCCCATTTCCTGGGAAGGTGGCGCCGCGTTTTGGTTACATTCCGAGGGGGACAAAGATGAAGCGTTTACTTGCCGGGCTATTCCTGATTTCTTCCTGCTGCATCGCATTCGCCCAGACGCCGGTTACCGGAAGTGGAACTGCCAACACCATTCCCATCTGGACCAGCACGACTGCATTAGGCAATTCTGCAATTACGCAGAGCGGCTCGAACATAGGTATTGGTGGTACAACATCCCCGGGAGCCCGCCTCTACGTGCTCACCAACAACAACGGCGGTGAAGCCATCCTCGGCAACAACACTTCCAAATCGCAGAATACGATGCCCGTCGGAGTGGCGGGAGTAAGCAACGGCTTACTGGGCGTGGGAGTCTATGGCCAGACGAACAGCACTACCGGCGCGACCATCGGGACGGTCGGCATCACTGTGAGCCCGAGCGGAATGGGAGTCGAAGGGATCAACGATGCCAGCAGTGGCGCCGGAGGCGATGCCAGCGGAGTGATGGGCGTGTTCAATGGCGGTTCCGGTAACGGCAGCGGTGTGATCGGAATTAGTTCCGCTCCCCAGGGCAGCGGTGTTCTGGGCGAGTCAATCGACAGTATCGGCGTGAGCGGCACGACCACCGGGTCCGCGGGCATCGCGGGCTACTTTGACAATTCCGCTGCCGGGAACCTGCTAGTAGGCGCGGTCAAGGGCGTGCACAAGTTTCGAGTGGATGGCACCGGCAAGGGTTTCTTCGACGGAGGCACGCAAACTGGCGGAGCTGATTTCGCGGAATCCGTAGCCATCGGAGCCGGTGAAGGGCGCCGTGAGCCCGGAGACCTGATGGTGGTCGATCGCGGGTCATCCCGACAACTTACTCTGGCCACCGAACCCTACTCCACTTTGGTTGCTGGCATCTACTCCACCAAGCCGGGAGTGCTAGCGACGCCGCACTTGATGGCAGAGAACATCGCTAACGAGATTCCTTTGGCGATTGTGGGAATCGTGCCCTGTAAAGTGAGTGCCGAGAATGGCCCGATTTTGCCCGGCGACTTGCTGGTAACTTCCGCCACTCCTGGTCACGCCATGAAAGGCACCGAACGCAGCCGTATGTTGGGCGCGGTGGTGGGAAAAGCTTTGGAGCCGCTGAGTGCAGGGAAGGGTGTCGTCCAAGTGCTGGTGACGCTACAGTAGCGAAGTGGTGTGCGGCGGGACTTGCCCCGCGTCAGTGCTTCCGATCAAGCACCGCATTGGAGGTTTCCTCTTCTGTTCGTTCCTCAAACAGAAGTCGCCGCAGCGTACGCAGGTCATTGAGCAGGCGGCGGCTCACCTTGATATGTTGCTCGAGCTTCTCCAGTTTGTAGAGCGCCAGGCGAACTGCTTCCAGCCGCCGCGGTAATTTTGCGTTGGCGTCGGATGAGAGATCAGCGGCAACGTTCTGCCGGGCTTCCTCGATGGCCTCACTCAGCAAGACGAGGTAGTCCTGGGCATTCTCGATGTTGTCGAACGGAGACTGAAAACCGTCAGGCAAAAGGAACTCCTCTCGATCTTGATAGCCTAGGCACTATATATCCCAAACTGCCAGACCTGCCAATACGGCATTTCCGATGCCAGACATCCATGGCCGCAAGCCATTGATAGAAGAAGACATCAGCGAGTCCGGGCCGGAAGTTGCCGGGCTCCGTTGCAGCCTTCTGCACAATCCAGCCCCAAAAGCGTCCCTGTATTCACATGGGACGGCATCCTGGGATAAGGCCGAACGACTCTACTGGTAGTAGACCTTAGTTCCATTGCCTCCCAAGAATAGCGGTGTAGACTTAGAGCAGCGATTCGCCCTGCGGCCGGCCGGGTCCAGCCAAGACCCAACCGGGCGTCAGCCCCCGCACCGACTCCGCGACTGTAGACGGTTCCCCCAGAATTGATGGTTTTCTAAACAGCGCATGCAAAGCGTTAGCTCCACGCACCCCAGCAACGGGAACGGAAACGGCAACGGACACGCGCGCGGCCGCATAATCGAATTACGCCGCGTTGTGGTCACCGGCGTGGGCCTGCTTTGCAGTCTGGGTCTCACAACCGAAGCTGCGTGGGATGGAATACTCGCGGGTAAATCTGGAAGCCGCCGCATCACCCAGTTTGATACGCAAGATTTTCCCACCAAGATCGCCGCCGAAGTCCAGGGTTTCGACCCGCGGCAATACCTCGATAGCAAGGACGTGAAGCGCATGGCGCGCTTCATGCAGTTCGCCATCGCCGCCAGTGACATGGCGATCGAGCAATCCGGGTTGAAGATCACTTGCTGTAGCGCCGAACGAGTTGGAGTCTGTATCGGTAGCGGAGTGGGAGGATTGGAAATTCTGGAGCGCGAGCACGCCAAGCTGCTGGGACGAGGACCGGGGCGAATCTCCGCTTTTCTGATTCCATCCATGATTGTGAATCTAGCTTCGGGCTTTATTTCGCTGCGTACTGGAGCCAGAGGGCCGAATCTCGCCAGCGCCACAGCCTGTGCGACCGGTACGCATTCCATCGGTGATTCTCACCGCTTGATCCAGATGGGGCAGGTGGACGCGATGATCTGCGGCGCTTCGGAAGCTGCCATTACCCCGTTGTTGGTAGGGGGATTCAGCGCCATGCGGGCGCTCTCCACTCGCAATGACTGCCCTGAGGAAGCCTCGCGCCCATGGGATAAGGATCGCGACGGGTTTGTGATTGGGGAAGGCGCGGGAGTGCTGGTGCTGGAAGAGATGGAGCATGCCAAGAAGCGCGGCGCAAATATTCTGGCTGAGATCGTAGGTTACGCTGCGACGGCTGACGCTTATCACTTCACCAGTGTTCCGCGTGATGGAAACGGCGCGCTGCGCGCCATGCGCAACGCGATTCAGGATGCGGAGATCCAGCCTTCAGAGGTTCAATATGTAAATGCGCACGCGACCTCGACCGGAGTCGGCGACCGGGCGGAAAGCGCGGCCATAGAAAGTTTGTTTGGCGACCATGCTCACAGTCTGGCGGTGAGTTCCATCAAGTCAATGACCGGACATTTGCTGGGGGCGGCCGGCGCCTTTGCCGCGGGGGTTTCGGTGCTTGCCCTCCACAATCAGGTGGTGCCACCGACGGCAAACCTGGACGCGCCAGGTGATGGCTGCAATTTAGACTATGTGTCGGGTGGAGCCCGGCCCACGTCGCTGCACCACGCGATTTCCAATTCCTTCGGGTTCGGTGGGACCAACGCCTCGCTGGTTTTCCGTCATTACCAGGCCGGCTGCTAGACTGCTTCCACGTCGTAGCCTTCCAGATCGATGGATAGAGAACGCTGGATGGGTTCGATAAAAATCACCAGCCGGCGCTGTCCTCTCCGTGCCGTTAGGATGCCTTCCACTCCGTCGATGGAGCCGCCCCGGACCCGTACTTTCTGTCCCACGCGCAGCGCGGCTGAATTCTTGAACGACACTTTATTGGTCAACAACATCTTCACATCCTCGATTTGTTTGTCAGGGATCGGAGTGCCCCTACCGAGCGTGCCCACAAAGTCAACCACTCCGTGAGTGCGTAGGACTCGAACCCGTTGATCCGGAGAATAGACAAGCCGCACGAAGGCGTATCCGGGAAACAACGGCAGTTCCACTTTGCGCAGCCCGGTTGACCACTTATGCATCTGGGTCACCAGGGGTAGGAAATACTCGATCTCCAGACCTTCAAATTGTTTGGCGACGACTTTCTCATGGCGCGAACGAGTGCGTACGGCATACCAATGCGGCTCATCAACGCCGCCAACAGAGGGACTCGAAACGTTTTCAGCTTCCAGGCTCATTGCGTGACATTCCAGTCCTAAGTCTAAATTCTCTTTGCGATCTCTGCTTGGTTTGGAGACGGACGGGGAATCCCGTAGAATCCGAAACGAAGGCTCGGCTGCCGGTTGCAGCCTGAGGTGGATAATCCCATAGATGACGTTCGCTTCCAGTGCGGAATTTGCGGCATTCGCGTCTCGTCGCAGAGAGCGCGGTCAAACTATCCTGTTGGTTGCGGTTTCGATTGTTAGCCTGCTGGCAATGGCGGCGCTGGCAATTGACGTAGTCACCCTGTACCTGGCCAGCACTGAAATTCAGCGTTCGGCAGATGCGGCTGCGCTGGCAGGAGCGAAAGCGATTGTCGATTCCGGCGTGACCACGCTTCAGTCAACGGATGGCAACCTGACCGACGCTGAAAACCTGGCAAGGGACATGGCCACTAAAGCAATCCAGGCCATAGTCGCAGCCTCGCCTGCCGTCAACCAAGTCGCCGGCGCGTCGCCGGTGCAGGTGGCGGGCAGCCCCAGCATCAGTTGGGCTCAAGGGAACAACAATCCACACGTGACGGTCACGCTTCAGCAGACCAACTTGCCGACGTTCTTTGCACGGGTTTGGGGCTCAAGGTCAGCAATTGCGACCGCCAGCGCCACCGCAGAAGCCTACAACCCTTCGAATTTGCAGAGCTTCACTCCGATTCAGACCACGTGTGTGAAGCCGTGGCTGATTTGGAACACGGACCCAGATAACGGAGGCGCACGGTTCATAACGCCCGCGACGGGCCAAGTGGAGACTCCCCCCACCCCCCTCGTCGGGGAGTCATTTTGGCTGAGTGCCGACTGCAACCCCACCGGTTTCGATGGGTGTTCCAATCATTTTGCGGCTCACAGCGGCACTGTCGGTACCGCCAATCATTTTGTCCGTTTTGTACCCCTCGCAGCAGCGGCTAACGCTGGAGACATTTGCCCTTCCTCGACAGCCTCTCCTTGTGGAGGGGGAACTCACCATGACTACAAATCGGCGATCGAATGCTGCAATACGACTACCTACACCTGCGGGGGTACGGTGACCAACGCCACATTTGACCCGACGGTTAATCCGGAGTATCAGGGAGCGAACAGCGACCTTGCCCTGGGAACGGAATGCCTCATCCACACCTCCGGTACTGGCCTAGGGACACAAGATACCCTTGACTGGAACACGGCTTCATTTCCCACCGGGCCGCCAAAAATCACGGCAGGAAGCGGGCCTCAGAAAAATAAGAACGTCTCCACCAGCAGTTCGGTCGTTACCATACCCATTCTCGACAATGGAACATTTTCAAACACATTTCCCTATCAAGAGACGATAGTGGGATTTTTGCAGGCGTTTATCATTGACGTGGAGGATTTGGGCGTCGCCGATCACCATGGTGACGTCTCGATTACCGTCCTCAATGTGATCGGTTGCAGCACGACCCCGAACGCCAATGCGCCGGTGACCGGTGGTAACGGTGCCTCGCCCATACCAGTCCGTCTGATCACGCCGCCGTAGCCGCAAGCTGATTTCCTCGGTGAGCCGGTCTATTCAGATGCTGAGCCCGGATTCGGGCGGTAAATCCAGTTGGTTGGTAATGGCGGAATCGCCGAAGAGACAGCCTCAGAACTGATCTTGTCCAGCGCCCGCTCGACGATGCCGCGTGTGGGCGCCAGTGTGCATACCGGATCGGTTGCCGCGGCATTGCCCGTCAGCAGAAATGCCTGGCAGCGGCATCCGCCGAAATCCTCGGTGCGGCGATCGCAGCTTCGGCAGGGCTCGGGCATCCAGTCCTCGCCGCGAAAGCGCTGAAAGGCAGCCGACTCGCGCCATATCCACTCGAGTGACCGCTCGCGAACATTGTCAAATTGCATGCCGGGAATCACGGCTGCAGCGTGGCAGGGAAGCACTTGCCCGGCCGGATCGAGCAGCAGCAAACGGCGTCCCCAGCCGCCCATACAGGCCTTGGGATAGCGGGCGTAATAATCAGGAGCTGTGAAGTCAATTCTCATGCGGCCGCGTAACCGTTCCTCCGCCGCGGCCACTGTGTGTTGTGATTGTTCCACCTGCTGCCGAGTGGGCAGCAGCAGATCCCGATTGCGCAACGCCCATCCGTAATACTGGACATTGGCGATTTCGAGGCGGTCGGCGCCAAGTTCCTCCGCCATCGCGATGATGTCAACCAGACGGTCAAGATTCTGCCGGTGGACCACCACATTGACGGTGAATGCAATCTTGAAGTGGCGAATGAGCCGTCCCAATTGCAGCTTGTAAGCATGGGTTCGCGCACCCGCGACGTCATTCGCTCCCGCTTCCTGCGAATCCTGAAAGCTGAGCTGAATATGCTCCAGGCCGGCTTCCACCAGTGCGGCGAGGCGGGCTTCGGAGAGCCCGATTCCGGAGGTAATCAGGTTGATGTAAAGTCCAGCGGCGCGCGCGCCGGAGATTAACTCCGTCAGGTCGGTGCGCGCGAGCGGCTCACCCCCTGTCAGATGGAGATGTAGAACCCCCAGTTTGGCGCCTTCGCGAAACACACGCAGCCAATCTGCGGTGGAGAGTTCCGCGGCAGCTTTCTGCATTTCCAGCGGATTCGAGCAATACACACAATGCAGGGGGCAGCGGTGGGTGATTTCGGCAATCAGCGCTAAAGGATTGGGCAGCATTAGAAATCAACAATCCGCTTCTGCTGCAGGCTCTCCAGGAATTTGGATACTTCCTGCTCGATGCGTTCACTCTCTCCGGTCTTGTATTGCGCCCGCAACTCGTCGACGATTTCTTGCAGACTGCGCTGGCCGTTGCATCGCTCCAGTATTTCGCGTCCAGTGCCTTGCAAGCGCAGCGCGCCTTCGGGAAACATCAGCATGCGCTCAGCGCCGTTCGCTTCCGCCCACCGGCATCCGGCGGCGAGACGAGGCTTGCTGTTCGGTTCGGGCGCTGGCATGGCGATTATTCTTCCTCCGGGACGAAAGCTCCGGGCGGCGGCCACGCCGGTTGCACGTAGGCAAAATGCACTGCGTCGAGCTGTGCCCACAAAATGTCGCACTTCGAAGTCAGGGCTGCAACGGCTGCCTCCTGCTCGGCCCGGGTGTGGGCATGATCCGCCACGTAATCGAAGGCGAATCGTGCGTCCTCCGGGGCTTGATCGAGGCGTGCGGTGAAATAATCCAAGCCGCCCGCCAGCCACGGGTAATGCTTGCGCAAGGCATCCATGCGCAGTGCAATCAGATCGCGCGAAAACAATTCAGTCAGCGAAGAGGCCACCGCTTCCAAGAGTGTGCGGTTCTTTACCAGGTCCAGATAGGCATCTACCGCGTAGCGAACTGCGGGCAGCACTTCTCTGGCGTTTACCACGCGCTCACGACTCAGTCCGGTAGCTTCCGCCAGATGAATCCAGCGCTCAATTCCACCTTCGTGGCCGCGTTCTCCGTCATGGTCCACGATTCGCTTGCGCCATGCGGCCCGGAATTCGCGGTCCTGGCTGCGCGACAAGATGGCTGCGTCCTTCATGGGAATGCGGCTTTGGTAGTAGTAGCGGTTCAGCGCCCAAGCCTGTAGTTGTCCACGATTCAGGCGGCCTTCATGCATCATGAGGTGGAAAGGGTGCTGGTGGTGGTAGCGTTCCCGCCCCACTTCCTGAACGCGGGAAAGCAACTGCTCCTTGGTAAGTACTTGAGTTTCCGGGATCATCGAGTTCGGTTTGCCATCGTAGGTTATGCAGCGTTGCTTAGCCCATCAGGTGCTTTTTCTTCCTTGCTAAAGAATACTCCGGATCGACTAAACCGGTCGCGGGACCCAAAATAGGAAGGGGTATGGGCAGGTGAGCCCATTAGTTAATACCCAATGCCCAGCGCAACCCTGACAATGAAACTGGGTTTGAAAGACCTAGGGGAGACCGATGGCCGCGACCAGGAACGGGATCGCCATAGAGTTCAAATCGCAAGCCGCAACGCACAGACGCTACCGCCGGTCGGGCTGTACCGGGTGCCCCAAATCCGGGCTTACACGCGAATTCTTCCTTAGCCTGATGATGTGTTTTCCACTCAGTTGCATGCTGTGGGCCGCGATTGTCTACGGTGCTATTAGGCTGGCGCGGTAATCTGAAATGCGCCCAGCGCAGTTTGCATTTCCTTCTCGCGGGGACATTCGCTGATCTCTTCAATTCTGGAAGTCACAATTGGGGTCTGGTACTCGGGGTGGCAAAACTCCAGGTGCATGCCCCGGCCAATGTAGCGCTGCTTCAACATCGATCCTCCCCAGGTTGAGCCCGCAATGGCCACCTGCACCGGCTTGGGGCAATACTTGGGGTGCCCCGAAATCAGGGCCTCACTGCCGCCCAACAGAACTGCGGTATAGCGGTGATTCTGGGTGCGGATCTCAAGCACAGTTGAGGGTTCGAGAGCGGCCAAAAGCACACCACCTTCGACTTCGGACTGAACGATGTTGCAGTTCACTTGGTCGCTCAGATTAGGGTGCGGCGTGAACATCTTGGCTGGAGTCTATCATCTTCTGACAAAAAAGCTCAGAAATCGTTACCGTAGTTTCCTGGGTAGAGCTTCCAAAGGCCAAGCCCTTCCGGGCTGAGCTGTTTGTTGTTGGGGATGGCTCGGCGCTTCAGCGCTGTCTTCAGAGGGAACGGAACGGATACGCAGAAGAGCAAAGCGCTACCGACCCAGCTTCCAGTTGGGGGAGGCTACGGTAGCGCCGCCTCATATCCAGATCAAACGATTAGAATCTAGTTAATGGCAAGCACCCCTGCTAGTACATAGTTGGATACTGGGTCAGGCTACTTCTTGTCTTCTGCACTTTCATCGGCGGATGCCTTTTCCGGCCTTAGCAGCGGAAACAAGATCACGTCGCGAATGGTATGGGAATCGGTGAGCAACATGATCAGGCGGTCGACGCCGACCCCGACGCCACCTGCCGGGGGCATTCCGTAAGACAGTGCCCGGATGTAGTCTTCGTCCATCTGGTGGGCTTCTTCGTCACCGCGCTCCCGCTCTTTCAATTGACCTTCAAACCGCCGCCGCTGATCTTCGGGATCGTTCAGTTCACTGAAGCCGTTGGAAATTTCCATCTTGCCGGCGAAAATCTCCCAGCGCTCGGTCCAGTCGGGTTCATCGGTCTTCTGCTTGGAGAGCGGAGAGACCGCGGTAGGGAACTCGTAGATGATCGTCGGCTGGATCAAGTGCTCTTCGGCCGCTGCTTCAAATAGCGAGGCAATCGTCTTCCCAGCGGGCTCCTGCGGATCGTACGCCACATGGGCGTGCCCGCGGTTGAAACGCTCCACCAACTCTTTCACCGAATCGTGAGTTCCGAACTCCGCCATAGTTGGCTTGGCACCTGCGCCTTCAGGCCAACGCTCGATAATCGCTTCCCGCATGGTCAAGCGCCGCCAGTTGTCGCTATGCCAATCGATCTCGTCCTCTCCCCATTTCGATTTGGTTGTGCCATTGACGTCAATCGCCGCCTGCTCGATCAGTTTCTGCGTCAGGTCCATCACACCGCGGTAATCGGTATAAGCCTGATAGAACTCGAGCATCGTGAATTCCGGGTTCCAGCGCCATCCCAGACCTTCGTTGCGAAAACTGCGGTTGATTTCGTACACGCGATCAAAACCTCCAACCGTCAGCCGTTTGAGGTAGAGCTCCGGCGCGATGCGCAGATACAAATCCATGTCGAGCGTATTGTGATGAGTCACAAACGGCTTCGCCACCGCGCCGCCCGCCACGGGCTGCATCATCGGGGTTTCGACTTCGACGAACCCCTCTGAGTCGAGAAAGCGCCGCATTGACTGGATCAGCTTGCTGCGTTTGAGAAAGACTTCGCGGACTTCGGGGTTCATCACCAGATCGACATAGCGCTGCCGGTAGCGAAGCTCGACGTCGGTCAGTCCGTGCCATTTCTCTGGAAGCGGCAGAAGATCCTTCGAGAGAAAAGTAATCTCTTCAACATGCACGCTAAGCTCGCCGGTGCGGGTGCGAAACAGATATCCGCTCGCGCCGATGTGGTCGCCGAGATCGAGCAGTTTGTAGAGTTCGAATCCCTTGTCGCCGACGGCATCTTTCTTTACGTAAATCTGTAGCTTCTGGCCACCCTGCTGCAAATGTGCGAACCCGGCTTTGCCCATTAGCCGGATAGCCATGATGCGCCCCGCCACGCGCACGTTGACGCGGGATGCCTCCAACTCTTCCGCCGATTTGGCCGAGTACTCGCCTAAAATCGCTGGAATGCTATGCGTGAACTCGTATTTGGTGGGATAGACGCGCTGGCCGAGCGCTTCGATCTGCTTAAGCTTCTCCAGCCGCAGCTTATAAATATTTTCGTCGAGAGCCAAAGGTTCCTTTGAATAGTCTTGTGAATGCGGTGTATGGTCAAACCTGAACAGCGATTATAAACAAGTTGTCTTTACGGGTCGGTCTGGGCATGGCCTGGCAACGTCCCTGCCGGGAATAAAGGCAAGACATTTGAGGTTAGGCACGTCTAACAGTCGTGAATCATTGGAAGCATTTCCGGAGATCACAATGAAACTTGCGAAATCATGTTCGCTGATACCGATCCTCTTTGCCTTCACATTCGCCAACGCCCAGGATATTCGTAGCAGTGAATCGCTGTTGCGGGCGATGCACGATCGCTACCAGGCATCTTGGTACGAAACCCTGACCTTCACCCAGAAGAGCACGACCTACAACGCCGACGGTACTACCAAGGTCGAGACGTGGTATGAGGCGCTGCAGCTTCCAGCGAAGTTGCGCATCGACATCGGGCCACCTGCTGATGGCAACGGGTATCTCATGGAGGATGGCAAGTTCACCGCATTCAAGGCTGGCAAGGTCACGGGAAACGGTCCGCTGGTCAACATGCTTCTGGTGCTGGGATTTGATGTTTACCGGCAACCGCCCGAGACCACTGTCAGTGTCGTGAAAGGTGAAGGCTACGACCTGACCAAGTTCCACGAGGAAATATTTGAAGGCCAGCCGGTCTACGTGGCTGGAGCCGAAAAGGGCGATCTGCAATCCAAACAATTTTGGGTGGAGAAAGACCGGTTGCTGTTTGTCCGCCTGTTTGAACCGGCGCAGAGCGACCCCAAGAAGATTCAGGATATACGCTTCGCCGACTACCGTCGTCTTGCCGGCGGTTGGGTGGCAGCACGGGTCGAAGTGCATGCCGAGGGCAAGTTGGTATTCAGCGAGGACTACACCGACATTCAGGCCAATCCGAAACTCGCCCCGGCGGTATTCGATGCGGCACAATACGCTACGAGTTACTGGGAGAAGCCCTGACGGTTGCTCTGCGCTCAAGAACCTTGAAGCGGAGTGCGGACAGGGATAGTATGGGGAGTCGCCTTGAGGGTCCATGCCGCAAAACTACATTCCGATCTTCATCTTCATCGCGGTAGTCGGGATTCTTATTCCCATCACCCTGCTCGCCGCCAAGTTGGTGCGCCCGGACAATCCCAGCCGCGCCAAGCTCAGTCCTTATGAATGCGGCGTCGATCCCATTGGCGCCTCCCGCGGCCGCTACACGGTGCGCTATTACATCGTCGCTATTCTGTTCGTGGTCTTCGATGTGGAAACTATTTTCTTGTTTCCCTGGGCGGTGAAGTTCAAAGCGCTGGGCACTTTCGGCCTGATCGAAATGCTGATCTTCCTGGCCATCCTAGTCGTTGGCTACGTCTGGGTCTGGCAAAAAGGCGCTCTCGATTGGATCTAGTCGCGTAGGAGTGTACTCACATGCCTGGCAAAACTCACAACGATTAACATGGACGGAGACACCAAAGCCTGCCCGGTCTGTGGAGAAACCATCAAGGCTGTAGCTCTTAAATGCCGTTTCTGCAATACCGACTTGTCGGCATTTGCAGCGGCGAAAGATGTCGCAACCGAAAAAGACTTGTTTTCCGGCTATCCGGCCGCGATTTACACCGTAGGACAACTCGTGCCGTTTCTGGTAGTGGCGGCCCTGGCAGGAGTCGTCGGGTATAGCGTTGGCACCGACACTGGCATCTTCTACGCATTCCTCGGTTTCTTAATTTCATGTGGCGTCATTTGCCTCGCCTTCTACCTGAAGAGCCGGCGCACGCACTACGAAATCACCACACAGCGGATCAAACTGGAAACCGGCATCCTTTCCAAGGTTCAGGAAAGCTTGGAATTGTTCCGCATCGACCATTTCGAGTTGCACAAACCGCTGGGAATGCGCCTTCTGGGCCAATCGGCACTGCGCCTGTTTTCCTCGGATGCGGAGCTTGAGAAGTTTTATCTATATGGCGTTCCTAACCTGGAAGCGCTCGCAGATACGCTGCGCGAGTGTCAGCTTCGCGAACGCAACCGGCGCGGTTTGACGACGTTTGTGAAGGCGTAGGATCGGCCCGCCCCGCCCCCAGGGCCTATCCTGAAGACACTCGAAGAAAAGATTAAGCTAAGGCCCTACGTCGTGCCTACCCATCACCCAACCTTGCCGTTGTGGGCAGTCGCAGGAATGGTCATTGCTTTCCTGGTCTTCGGTTCCTGGAACGCGGCTTCGTTTTATCGCATGCTTGGGGAAGTAAACAGTCAACGCGATCCAAAGCATCAATTCGGCAATCTGTGGTTTAGCCCTTTGAAATGGTGGCGCGTGTTGAGCCTCCACCGCCAAATGTATCCGCAAAGGTGGTCGAGGGTGATCGACATTGTGCCCCTCGCCCTTTGGTTATTTTTGATTGTAGTCGCGGCGTATTACTTTCGCTGATTCTTGTGGAAATCAAACAGCCCCCTGATCCCAACCCCTCCTCGTTGACACGGTTTCGCCAAGCTGTTATCACTTAACGTTCCTCCAAACCGTCTGCTGCGCCCGAGGTTTGCACATTTAAGGTATGCCCGAGGATACCAAGTCGCCGACGCCGCCCAGCGGCCAGCCGCATGCCGCTGCGCCTGCCAAGCCTGCGGCCCCCGCCACCACGCCTTGGGATTCGCCCACCGTGGCCCGGCTCAAGAGCCAATACGGTTCTGGGGTGCAAGAATCCGTCACTTACCTAGGCCAGAATTATTTCGTTCTTGATGCCTCCTTCACCGCGGAAGCCCTGCGGATTCTGCGCGACGAAGAGCAGTTCGACTACTGCGTGGACATCACGGCGACGCACAATCCCACTCGCGAGAAGCAATTCGAGCTGATCTGGATTTTGTACTCGTACTCGCGTAATGAACGCATCCGGGTAAAGACCAATATCGCTGACGGCGAAAGCTTCCCTAGTTCGATTTCGATTTGGCCGGCGGCCAACTGGCTGGAGAGGGAAGTTTTCGATATGTTCGGTATCAAGTTCGACGGACATCCCGACATGAAACGTATCCTGCTGCCCGAGGGCTGGAAGGGCCATCCGCTGCGCAAGGACTACGGCATCATTCAACAGGATCAGGAGTGGGTGCAGATCAACCTGGGAATCGAGAGCGGCCAATAAACATGGGCGACCAGATCACCAAAGACCCGGCCAGCTTTATCTCGCATCTCGAGCTTGATCAGCCTGACAAGACCTTTCTCGATTCGAACGAACTCATCATCAACATGGGCCCGCAGCATCCCGCTACTCACGGCGTGTTGCGCGTGATCTTGAAGCTCGACGGCGAAAAGGTTCTGGGCACCGAGTGCGTGATCGGGTATCTGCATCGCGGCGTGGAGAAGATCGCCGAGCATCGCACCTACACCATGTTCAATCCCTACGTGGATCGCATGGACTACGTGGCTGCGGTTTCAAATGGCCTGGGATACTGCGAAGCGGTTGAAAAACTGCTGAATGTCCAAGCTCCGCCCCGCGCCAATTACATCCGCGTGATTCTGACCGAGTTGAACCGGCTGGCCAGCCATCAGCTCTGGCTGGGCACGCACGCGCTCGACATTGGCGCCATGACACCGCTCTTCTACACCTTCCGCGACCGGGAGGAGATCCTCAAGATTTTCGAGAAATACTGCGGCGCCCGCTTAACCACGCATGCATTCCGCATTGGCGGCTGCCTCTACGAAACCTACGACGGTTTCGAGCAGGATGTAAAGAAGTTCATCGACTTTTTGCCTCCGAAGATTGACGAGTACGAAGAACTGCTGACCACCAATCGCATCTGGGTGGAACGGACCAAAGGCGTAGGCAAGATTTCCGCTTCGGATTGTATCGCTCTCGGAGTCACCGGCCCTGTACTCCGCGCCAGTGGCGTGAAGTGGGACCTGCGCAAAGCCCAGCCGTACGCCGCATATTCCGACTTCGATTTCGACATTCCCATCGGCCAGAGCGGCGACACTTACGACCGGTATCTGGTGCGTATGGAAGAAATGCGGCAGTCGTTGCGCATCATTCGCCAGGCGGTTGAGCGCATTCCTGAAGGCCCGATCATGGCCAAAGTTCCTAAGGTAATGAAGCCACCGGTCGGCGAAATTTATCACTCTATCGAAGCACCGAAAGGCGAGCTGGGATACTTCATCGTCAGTGATGGCTCGACACAACCGTATCGCATACGCGTGCGGCCGCCATCTTTTGTAAACTTGCAAGCGCTCGATCTCATGGTGCGCGGACAACTAGTTGCCGACGTGATTGCCGTCATCGGAACGCTCGATATCGTGCTGGGCGAGGTCGACCGCTGATGCTCGATTACATCACCTCTTATCTCAGCAGCAACACCACCCCCGGCCAGGCCGGCAATGTCTTCTGGGCGTTGGTTTACATCATGGTTGTGTTTGGCGGCGTCTCGGTGGCCGTGATGGCCATGAACTGGCTGGAGCGCAAAGCCCTCGCCCATTTTCAGATTCGCCTTGGCCCCATGCGTGTGGGCCCACACGGCTTGCTTCAGCCCATCGCTGATGCCATCAAGCTGCTGACCAAGGAAGATATCGTTCCCTCCGAGGCCGATAAATTTGTTTTCTGGCTGGCACCACTCATCATCCTGTGCGCGTCCTTCACGGTATACATCGTTGTGCCTTTTGGGCCCACCCACGCCATCACCGATCTGAACATCGGAATCCTCTTCATGCTCGGCGTTTCTTCGTTGAGCGTGCTCGGTGTGGTAATGGCCGGCTGGGCATCGAATTCGCACTACCCGCTGATCGGCGCGTTGCGCTCGAGCGCGCAAATGATTTCCTATGAAGTCGCGATGGGGATGGCTGTTGTCTCAGCCATTCTGATGACTAGCCTCAATGCAGATGGCACAGGCACGCTGAGCATGATCGGAATTGTTCAGGCCCAACAGGCTCAGCACACATGGTTCATCTTCAAGTTTTTTCCGCTGGGGTTCATCGCCTTTGGCATCTTCGCCATCGCTATGGTTGCGGAGACGAACCGCGCGCCGTTTGATTTGCCGGAGGCCGAATCCGAGTTGACTGCCGGCTTTCACACCGAATACAGCGGCTTGCGCTGGTCGTTGTTCATGCTGGGAGAGTACGCCGCGATGATTGCGGTGTCGTCGATCGCCGTGACCCTGTGGCTAGGTGGCTGGATGCGGCCTTTCCCCAACACGCTGACCGGCGACACCTGGGATCTCGTCTTTTCCCTGATCCCCGGCTTTCTTTTTCTGGGCCTTGCATTGATCGCGTTTATCGGTGTGGCCCGCATGCCCAAGCATCCTTATTTCCGCATTCAAACCATCGGTCTTGCCGGGTTTGGCGCGGTGCTCGGACTCATCGGTCTGGTGCTGTTTGCTCCGCCGGTGCGCGACCGTATTCAGGATATTTTCTGGTTCTGCGCGAAAGTCGCGGTTTTCATGTATCTGTATATTTGGTATCGCGCTACGTTCCCGCGTTATCGCTTTGATCAGTTGATGCGAGTGGGATGGAAAGTGTTGTTGCCGGTCTCCATCGGTGTACTGATTTTGACGGCAATCATAGGAGTCTTGGTTTAAATATGCAGCCGGTAGCCACAACATTTTTCTTTTACTTCTTGTCGGGGATCACGCTAATCAGCGGCATTCTGGTGATCACTCGCAAGAATGCGGTACATTCGGCGCTGGCGCTGATTCTGGGATTGCTCGCCCAGGCCGGACTCTACCTGATGCTGTACGCGCCGTTTGTGGCCGGCGTTCAGATCATCCTGTATGCCGGCGGAATCATGGTGCTATTCCTCTTCGTCATCATGCTGGTGAACCTGGAGCGCGCGCAGAAAGAAGAACAGTTCAATAAGCAGTGGCTGGTGGGATTGCTGGCTGCGGTCGCCCTGGGCGGTTTGTTGATGACCGTCTATCTGAAGGGCAGCACCTTGTTCACGGAACATATTGCCCAACCGGTAGAGAACAGCAATACGCAGCAGATCGGAGTCATGTTGTATGGCAATTACATGTTCGCTTTTGAGATCGCGTCATTGTTGTTGCTCGTGGCCATCATCGGCGCGGTGGTGATGGCGAAGAAGAGGATTTAGCAATGCGGCTTCTGGCTTTTGGCCTTTAGCTCTTAGCTAAAAGCCAAAGGCTAAGAGCCAAAAGCTGAAAATGGCACCCATAACCACACTTCATTATCTCGTCGTTGCTGCCGCGCTCTTCATTCTGGGCGTGATCGGCGTGCTCACGCGGCGAAACGTGGTCATTGTGCTGATGTCGATTGAGCTGATTTTGAACGCAGTGAACTTGAACTTGGTGGCATTTTCGCGCATGTGGGGATTGCACGGGCAGGTGTTTGCGATCTTTGTCATTACCGACGCGGCTGCCGAAGCTGCCGTTGGTCTGGGGATTCTGATTGCTTTCTTCCGCAATAAAGAAACCGTGAATGTGGATGAAGTGGATTTATTGAAGTGGTAGGTCGGCTCTTGGCTATTAGCTCTTAGCTAAAAGCCAAAAGCTAGAAGCCAAAAGCATGTTTCTATCTCACATCTGGCTGATTCCGTTGTTCCCGGCCTTCGGGGCGGCTGTCATGTTCTTTTTCGGCCGCAAACTGGAGAAGACCACCGTAAACGCGGTCTGCGTCGGCGTGGTTGTGTTGGCCTTTCTATTCAGTTGTTGTGCTTTCTGGCAATACCTCGGGTACGAAAACGCCAACCCGGGCAAGCCTTACCAGACAATCGTCTATACCTGGCTCGGCACCGACACCGGCGGGATGAATTTCGTTAAACACGACGGCACGCCGGCGGCCTTTCAGGCCGACGCCGGCTTCCTGCTCGATCCGCTCTCGGGTATCTGGCTGCTGTTTGTGACCGGCGTCGGCATGCTGATCCACATTTACTCCACCGGCTACATGGCTCATGAAGGCGGCTACTATCGCTTCTTCGGATATCTAAACCTGTTCATGTTCTCCATGCTGACGCTGATTCTGGCGAACAACTATGTGCTTATGTTCGTCGGCTGGGAGGGCGTGGGATTGTGTTCGTATCTGCTGATCGGATTCTATTTTCACCGTCATTCTGCGAGCACAGCGGCCAACAAGGCGTTCATCGTCAATCGCATCGGCGACGCCGGCTTCCTGCTGGGCATGTTCACCATCGCGTGGTATTTCGGATCGCTGCGATTCACCGATGTGAACCATCTCGCGCACAGTGGTCAGTTTGCTATCGGCGATCCCATTATCACGGCAGCGACGCTTTTGCTTTTCGTAGGCGCTTGCGGCAAGTCGGCACAGCTCCCTCTGTACGTTTGGCTGCCGGATGCGATGGAAGGTCCCACGCCGGTTTCAGCTCTGATTCATGCCGCGACCATGGTGACCGCGGGCGTTTACATGGTGGCGCGGTCCAACGCACTTTTTGTACTGGCCCCTACTTCGATGAAGACTGTGGCCATCGTCGGCGCTCTGACCGCTATTTTCGCTGCGTCCATCGGCCTGGTGCAAAACGACATCAAGCGCGTACTGGCGTATTCAACAGTTTCGCAACTGGGCTACATGTTCCTGGCCCTGGGAGTCGGCGCTTTCGCAGCCGGGGTGTTTCATGTGTTTACGCACGCCTTCTTCAAGGCGCTTTTGTTCCTCGGGTCTGGCTCCGTTATTCATGCCATGAGCGGCGAGCAGGACATGCGCAACATGGGCGGCTTGTCCAGCAAAATCCCGATTACGTTTCGCACCATGGCCATTGCGACCCTGGCAATTGCCGGCATTCCCGGATTCGCCGGCTTCTTTTCCAAGGACGAAATTCTATGGCAAGCCTGGTCGTCGGAAGGCGGAGCCTATCGGTTGCTTTGGCTGATTGGTTTCGTCACCGCGCTGATGACTGCGTTCTACATGGGGCGGCTGGTCGTGCTTACGTTCTTCAGCAAGCCCCGCATGAGTCACGAAGTTGAGCACCATATACACGAATCGCCGAAGTCAATGACCATCCCGCTCGTCGTTCTGGCGTTCTGTTCGATCTTTGCCGGATGGCTGGGTCTTCCACATAGTTTGGGAGGTTCGGATCGCTTTGCCAAGTTTCTGGAACCCGTCTTCGCCCGCGAGGAACGGGTCTTGCAGGCCGAAGAACCCTCAAAGCTCGCGGCAGCCGAGAAAGAGCAAGAGCAAACCAGCCCAATGGAGTACGCTTTGATGGCGCTTTCCGTCGCCGCGGCCTTCGCCGGATTAGGCATGGCCTGGAAGGCTTACAACCGCTCCGACAAGGGCTATACAGAGCCCATCGCAGCGGCCGCCCCGCCGGTTTACGACCTGCTTTACAACAAGTACTACGTCGACGAAGGCTACGATTACGCCTTCACCGGCCGCCGCAAAGTCGGCGACGTGCGGCTGGGTGTGATGGGACTTGGGGAGGCATCGTCGTGGGTCGACTCGCACGTGATCGATGGTACGGTGAACGGAGCGGGCTGGACGACGCGGCTTTCAGGCACGCTCTCTTCGTGGTTTGACAAGTGGATCATCGACGGCCTGTGTGTGCGCGGCCCCGCCTACTTGATGTTGATGCTTTCTTATCCGGTAAAGCTTGTGCAATGGGGTTTGGTGCAGTGGTACGCGCTGGTGATGGTATTTGGTCTGGTAGGATTTGTCGCCTATTACGCCTGGCGATGATCTTGTAGCACCGGCGTTACGGTTAGAAATTGAGAACTTATGCAAAGCCATATTCTCTCGATCATCTTATTCACGCCGCTGGTGGGCGCGATCCTGCTGCTCTTTGTCCCTAAGGACAATAAGGATGCCATCCGCTGGATTGCCAACTTGTTCGCCCTCGGTGGGCTTCTCGTCTCACTGCCGCTGATACCCTGGTTCTGGGCGCAGCGCTTCGAACCCGGCTTCAAGTTCATGGAGGGCGCACCCAACAACTGGATACCCTCCATCGGCGCAGGTTATGTGCTGGGTATCGACGGCATTTCTTTCCTGCTGATCATGCTGACCACGCTGCTCGGCTGGATTTCAATCCTTTCCTCCTGGTCCGCGATTGAGAATCGCGTGAAGGAGTACTACATCTGGTTTCTGGTCTTGCAGACCGGCATGCTGGGCGTGTTCATGGCGCTCGATTTCTTCCTGTTCTTTGTTTTCTGGGAAGCTATGCTCGTTCCCATGTATTTGCTGATCGGCATCTGGGGAGGCCCGCGGAAGCTTTACGCCGCGATCAAGTTTTTTCTCTACACGCTGTTTGGTTCGGTGCTGATGCTGCTGTCGGTTCTGTTCCTATACTTCTACAATTTCCGCCAGACCGGCTCGTACACCTTCAGCATTCAGGCTCTGTATCGCACAGCGCCCCATATTTTCCACGATCCGGCTTACGGCTCGACTTTTGCCATTCTGCTCTTCCTGGCATTCTTTCTGGCTTTTGCCATCAAGGTACCGATGTTTCCTTTCCACACCTGGCTGCCGGATGCCCACGTGGAAGCGCCTACCGCTGGTTCGGTCATTCTGGCGGGCGTTCTGCTGAAAATGGGAACCTATGGCTTCATCCGTTTCGCGCTGCCGTTCTTCCCCGACGTCGTAATGCACCCAAAAGTACGCGCCTGGATGATTGGCTTGTCAATCATTGGCATCATCTACGGCGCACTTGTATCGCTGATGCAGAAAGACATGAAGAAGCTGGTGGCCTACTCTTCGGTGAGCCACATGGCCTTCTGCACGCTGGGAATCTTCGCGTTGAATCCGGCGGGGTTGAGCGGGTCGGTGTTGCAGCAGATCAATCACGGCATCTCGACCGGCGCGCTGTTCTTGATCGTGGGCATTCTTTACGAACGCCGCCATACTCGCGAGATCTCCGAGTATGGCGGGATCTCGAATGTGATGCCGATTTACGCCACCGTCACCATGATCATGTTTTTGTCTTCCATGGGATTACCTCTCCTGAACGGCTTCGTAGGCGAGTTCACGATCCTGCAGGGCACATTCATGGAAAACTGGCGTTGGGCGGCGTGGGCGGTGCCGGGCGTGATTCTGGCTGCGGCATACTTGCTCTGGCTCTACCAGCGCGTTTTCTTCGGGACCGTCACCAATCCCAAGAACGAAAAGCTGCACGATTTGACGCCGCGGGAAGTGCTGACTTTTGCGCCGCTTCTAGTCATGGCGTTCTGGATCGGTCTGTATCCAAAGCCATTTTTTCAGATTCTTCAACAACCGGTTAATCAAATCGTTCTGACGGTTCGTCCGGATTATCCCGGCATCAGCGCGCCCGTGAATGCTGCAATGCCCGTGCAGGCGGAGCAGGCGGCCAAGTTGCAACCCGCAACGTCGGAAGTAACTCAGAGGGCCAAACCGTAATGGGCGGCGCACAATACTTCACCGGCACCGACTATTTGTTGTCGTTGCCCATCCTATTGCTCACGCTGTTCGCGCTAGGCATTCTGCTGATTGATCTAATGGTCCCACCCGAGTGGAAGTGGGCGAATGCCGCCACGGCATTCGTCGGCATTCTGTTCGCTGCCGGCGGCCTGGTCCGCATCCAACTTGCGCAGGCGGAGTTGCTTGCCCACGGTGAGCGCGTGGAGTGGGCCTTCATGCGGTCCATGGTGATGGACCATTTTGCCATCTACTTCTCTTATTTGTTCCTGGCCGGCGCGGCGATTGCCATCCTGATGTCGGTGCGCTATCTCGAGATCGAGCATGAGCATCACGGAGAGTTTTATTCGCTGATTTTGTTTTCGGTAGTAGGCATGATGGTCATGGCCTCAGGTTTCGATATCGTGCTGATTTTTATCGGCTTGGAACTGATGGCGATTTCTACTTACGTACTGGTCGGATTTCTGCGCAGCGACAAGCGGTCCAATGAGGCGGCGCTGAAGTATCTGTTGCTGGGCGCATTTTCGTCGGGAATATTCGCTTACGGACTGTCGCTTTTCTACGGCCTGACCGGGGGCACGAATCTTGTGAATATCGGAACCGGCGTGCAGCGTGAACTGACCGCTCACCATAATCACGCCTCCCCGATTCTGGTTGTTGCTCTTTTGACCACTTGTGTCGGCCTGTTTTTCAAGATTGCGGCGATTCCATTTCATCAGTGGCTGCCCGATGCCTACGAAGGCGCGCCCACCAGCGTCACCGGATTCATGTCGGTGGCAGTGAAGGCGGCCGCCTGGGCCATGCTGCTGCGCATTCTGATCTGGGGCCTTTACCCCATGCGCAAAGTTTACCTGCCATTGTTGATTTTTGTTTCCATTGTCACCATGACCGGCGCCAATTTGGCGGCGCTCACGCAGAATAATCTCAAGCGCCTGCTGGCCTATTCGTCGATCGCGCACGTGGGTTACATGCTGTTGGGCTTGGTGGCCTTTGCGTCGGTCGACTATCCTTCACCGGCGATGACCGATGGACTCAAAGGCATTTTGCTTTACCTGCTGGTTTACACGTTCATGAATCTTGGCGCATTCGCAGTGATCACATCGCTGCGTCAGCGTGACGTCATTGGCGACGAGATCGACGACATCGCAGGACTGTTTTCTCGCGCCCCGGTCGAAGCTGTTCTGATGTTGATTTTCCTGCTGTCGCTCGCCGGCATTCCTCCTCTGGCGGGCTTTTATGGGAAGTACTTTATCTTCCTCAGCCTGATGGAAAGCGGCCATTACGTGCTGGCCAGCCTGGCCGTGCTTTATGCCGTGTTCGGTCTCTACTACTACATGCGCATTGCGAATGCCATGTTCATGCGTGAGGCCACGGACAAGGCTCGTCTGCCCATAAGCGTGGCCATGCGCGTCGCGCTGGGAGTGAGCGCGGTGGCCACCGTGTACATCGGCATTTTCCCTGAACGCTTCATCAAACTGGTCACGTGGTCGGCGGGACTATAGCGTTTTTTGCCGGAAGGGACCACCATGGTTTCTAGCGAGAACGGCTCCCCGAACAAGAAAAGCATCTGGGTCCAGATGGCCCTTTACAGCCAATTGGCCTTCATTTTCCCTGCCGCCACTATAGGGGGCTGGCTCTTGGGCCTTGCGCTGGATCACTGGTTGCACACAACCTGGCTATATCTGGCGGGCCTGATCGTGGGCACTCTTGCCGGATTTGTGGAGTTGATTCGGATCGCAACCTCAGGGGACTCCAAGTAGATTTAAGTCCATCCCTGCGCTGCCCTTTCGTTATATCCTGCCTGCGGTGGATCGTATAGGAGATGGCTCCGTGGCCGCTGACACAGAAACCCGTGCCGAGTCGTTCTATGCGGGCGCTGTGGTGCGGATTCCGCGCTTCATGATCGTTTTGGCGGTGGGTTTCGGGCTAGCGGCGTGGCTGCGATTCGGTTGGCGCGTTGCTCTTGGGTTTGCTTGCGGCTGCGCGATCGCCCAACTCAATTTCTATTGGCTGGAAAAAGTGGTGAGCGCGTTAGGCGACCGCGCCACGCGGTCGGGAGGTTCTCCGTCGAGCGCGGGCGTACTGTTCCAATTCCTGCTGCGTTACTTTTTGATGGCCTTGGCGGCCTATGTTATATTCAGTGTTTCTCCCGCGAGTTTGCATGGGCTTTTTGCGGGGCTATTTTTGCCCGTCGCGGGAATTGCCTGTGAGGGCGCGTACGAGCTGTATACCGCGCTGCGCCACGGTTTCTAAGGGATTTTGGAATCTGAGCAAGAGGTCAGTAGGCCGCATGCACGAACAACTTTGGTTCACAGCTTTTTTGAATCACCTTTTCGCGGGCCCGGTCACCGGGTTTTTGCGGGCACTCCATATTGAACCGAAGTATCCCCAGGCGCCGATACCAAATTCCGCCGCCATGGAAGTGCTGGTATTTTCCTTTCTTATTGCGCTGTTTGTGATTCTGAGATCGCGGTTGTCAGTGGATCAGCCGGGTGCCTTGCAACATATTTTCGAGGGCGCGCAGGGTTTCGTGGAAGGGCAGAGTCAGGAAATCATCGGCCACCACAGTGAGGGCTTTACCCCGTTTCTGATGGCTTTGGGTTTCTTCATTTTATGCTCAAACCTGCTCGGCCTCGTTCCCGGTTTCGAGTCGCCAACAGCCACCCCTGTGGCTCCGCTGGGTTGCGCAATCTGCGCGTTTATCTATTACAACTTCCAAGGGATATGGCGGCAGGGACTTCGCCGCTACGCAGCACACTTCTTGGGCCCGTCGGACCCAACGATGTCACTCTTCATTCGGATTCCGTTAGCGATTCTTATGCTCCCCATCGAACTGGTCAGCCATTTGGCCCGCATGCTGTCGCTGACCATCCGCCTTTGGGCAAATATGTTTGCCGGGGACTTGGTCACGATGGCATTCTTTTCCATGGTGTCGATCGGTCTGCCGGTCGCGTTCCTGGGTTTGCATCTCGCCGTGTCGTTTTTGCAAACCTACATTTTTATCCTGCTGACGACGGTTTATATTGCGGGCGCGGTGGCGGAAGAGCATTAAGGAGGCACCGGGGAGTTTGTAGCCAGCGGCTGGGTTTCTGCCCAGCATCTCGCTACCAGCTTTTAGCTGCTGGTTCACCATCAGCGTGAGGGCGTCTGCACGGTATGACGTCAACCACCCACTGACGGTAATTCATAGAGGAGAAAACATATGCGTCGTACACTCAGCTACATCTTCATGGCGATGGCCTTGCTGTGTTTCGCCACGCCAGTATTCGCGCAAACGCCGGAGCCAGCAAGCACCGTCAACTGGGTCGCCATCGCCGCCGGCTTTTCCATGGCCTTTGCTTCCGGGATCTGCGCACTGGCGCAGGGCAAAGCCACAGCGGCGGCCGCAGAGAGCTTGGCGCGGAATCCAGCCGCTCGTCCCGGTATTCAGCTGGCACTGATTCTCGGCTTGGCGCTGATCGAATCGCTTGCCCTATACACGCTGGCCATCATCATTGTTAAGGTAAAATAGCGACCCCGTCTCCAGAAAATTGGAAAGCCCCTGCGGGTGCAGGGGTTTTTCTATCCCGCGAAAACGTGCGGTGAGCTCTCCTACATCTTGCGCTGGCCGTGCCAATCGGCTTCTTTGGACTCAGGCGCGTGTTCTACAGTTTCCAGCAACAGGGCGCGCAGGCGGTAACGGCTCTCCAGGTCGGTATTGACCAGTTCGAATCCCACTTCGTTGACGCGTGCCCGCCGCAACAGCACTTGACCGCGAATGTGGCGCACGCCAATCGAAATGTCGATATTGGCTTCCGAGCCGACGCGAAGATTGTCTTCCTTGGTTCCCATTCCCCCACCCAGACTAAGCTCGCGGATCAGGATGCCGGATTTACCCCAGGAACTGCTGATAGTCGCCGACAGGGCTTTGCGAAGCACAATACGTTCGTAGCGCCGTTGCCGCACCCACGGGCAGGCTGGCGCCGCATCCAACGCGGCGATTGCCAGTTCTCCGGGCGACAGGCCGCTTTCTGAGAGCACCTGGCTGCCGTAGCGTGGGTCGATCTTGGCCAGAGCCTGCGCCGCGGCAATACGCAACTCGCGATGGTGGACCCACTTCCACATTTTCTTGGCTTCAAGCAAGTTGCGCAGCACGGGCACCGATTCCGGCTCGCGCAACCGGCCTAGCGATTCCACGGCCTTGACTTGCACCAGGGGAGAACGGCCATGGGCCTCGCCGGCTTCTGCCATTACCATCAGTGGTGGCACCGTCGTACGGTCTCCGCTCATGCCGATCTCGTCGATGGCTTGAGGCAGTACCGTGGGTTCAATCAGTTCCAGAATCTCCAGCAATGTGCGGCCGCGATCATGAGCAGCCCCATATGCAATTTGGCGAACCACCACGTCGTGATAAAAACGATTCCATTCCGGCAGGCGCGCCGGTAACAGTTCCAACAGGGTCGGCACATCAAGGCGGCTAAGCAGGCCGATAACCGAAGAGGCGGTCCGAGGTTGCCCCGTGCGCAGCATCTCCCTCATCTGCGCCGTTCCTTCAGGACCCAATTCCTTCACCAGGTCCACCATGCGATCACATTCCTCCCGCCGCATGCAGCGGAAGAAGCGGTCGGCCATGTGTTCAGTCGAAGCCTGTGAGGTGCGGCGCAAGACGGCCATCAAGTCGCGGGGTACTTCCGGGAGGCGCAACGCCTCTTCGATGAACTCCGGGATGCGGTTTTCGACCCCAATTCTGGGGCGCAGATCGTTGGCTGTCGCCGGTCTTTCTTTGGCGACGTCGTCCAATGCAGTACAGACCTCATTGAGCGCGCCGAAGTGTTTGCCATTGTTGGCTTCCGAACTGAGCCGCACGAAGGCCGCGCTGAGCAGGCTTTGGGCCTCCGCGTCCGATTCTCTGACCAATGCTTTGGCGACCTTGTGAATGGTAGGTCCGATCAGGTCAACGCCGGGAGCGGCAAACAGGTCGGCCAGTTGACTCAGCCCGATCGCGGTTTTGCGGCGGGGCTCAGCATCTTTCGCAGCGAGGCAACTGGCGTAGTTCTGGAGGATCTCTACGCATGCGCTTTTTTCATCTCGTTCCAGCAACACCTCGATAAACTGACGTATGTTGCGGGCGGGAACGCAAGGAGCCTCGTTCGAAAGCAGCACGCTCTTTTTGCCCGCTTCCGGTACTTCCGCCCAGAACATTCTGTCCAGAATGTCAGCGTGGGATTCGACCAGGATGCCGGCCTTGCCCATCTTGTCTTCTTGCAGTCGCAGGATGCGGCGTAGAGTATCCATCTGCCGGCTCATGTGTTCCAGCATTTGATGGACGGCGTTGACCTTTACGTCGCCCTTCTGAAAGCGCTCCATGGCGAAGCGAATCGCCATATGTTCCGCCGCTTTCATCAGCACCGGTGTATCGTTCTTCTCCGCGCTGCTAGTGGCCTTACTGGCAAGACTTCCCAGCAGTTGTTGCAGGTTGATCTTGGTATTCGGATCTACCTTGCCGACTTCCTGCTGGAGCAATTCGGTCGGGATGGAGGGATCTGTCCCCGCTTCTCCAAACTTGGTGAGCAAGCGGATTGCCTGGATGACTTCTTCTTCTTGCAGCGGGACCACGCCCCCCGCCCATACGCCCCCGGTGTTGACCAATCCCGGTTCACCGCCGGTGACCTTGACGTTGGGTACGCTGCCCAATGGTGCACCACCCGGCACGCCACCGCCGGAACGTGCGCCTTCCGCGGCCGCGATCAACTGAAGCAGCTTCTGCGGATCGTTGAGCCACTGCTTGAACTCCGGCCCCAGCGTCTGCGCGGCGATTTGCGCGGCCACGCTGATCTCGCCCGTAGACGGGTCCGCAGCCACAAACTTCACTTCGTTAATGCGGATGGTGGCCTGTTTGTTGTCCCCAAAAGTGGTCTTGATTTCCTTGACCACGTCCTGCGCCTTGGAACCACCCACGGCGAAGGCACGGATGAGCTTGGCAAAATCATCCAACGTGACTTGATTCGAAAATTGAATGCTGGCCAGACCGGCGGTGTTCAGAAACTGGGCAAAGCTGCGCTCGGCTTGTCCCGTCTCGAGTGCGACCCCGTCGAGAAGCAGCCGATTTTCTGAGACTCCCAACAGGAAGTTGCCATCATGGCCGGCGGGTAAGCCCTGCTGCAGTTCTTTCCAGGTGATTTCGAATTGCCCCTCGGTGCGCTTGTGATTGAAGCCATACAGACGCACGTACTTCACGAGGATATTCAGGCTGTGAATAAACGCCCGAGCGGACGCCGTCCTGTCATCACGCTTGGTTGTGGCGGCAGTGTTAATACGCGACTCCTGCAACGACTAGGTTAGGGTAGTGCAGAAAGTAAGAGGATGCATGTTACGGAGGTAATCGGTCTTGACTGCTAGAAACCTGTGGAGCGAGCGAGTTGCGTCCTGGAATCGGGCCCCTTGAACCCCATCCTGCCGTCAGTTTAAAGTTGTTTCTCTGATAAGCTCTAGGCTCTCCTATGTCAGCCAGCGCGGTGGTGGCCGAAATCCGAAAAATGCATGGAGAAACGCCGAGGAAAGGGGGCAGAAAACCGGCGAAAACCGCTGGCCTCGCGTTGTGGATGAACCGCGTGTTAGAGGAATGCACCCGCGCCAGCGTGGATTTCGCCCCTGACCCGGTTCACGATCTGCGCGTTGCCCTTCGCCGTTGTCGCTCCGTCGCTAGCGGTTTGCAAGCCCTTGATCCGGACCCTTCATGGAAACAAATGAAGAAGGCCGCCAAACGTCTTTTCGACCGCTTGGGCGAACTACGTGACGTACAGGTAATGGAAGAATGGGTCGCGAGGCTGGGAACTCTCGACGACCCCGTGACCGTAGCTCTGCTGCAATTTCTGGCTGGGCGTGAGACCCAACTCAAGCAGGAAGCTGCGCAAGCGCTCCTGCAATTCGACCAGAAGCGCTGGCGCGGTTGGGCGGCTTCATTGCCGCGCCGCGCGGCCCGGATGCGCCCCGGTAGCCCTATCTTTCAACACCTGGCGCTCGAACGCTGGACCGCGGCTTATGACCTGCATCGTGGCGCGCTCCGCAATCGCTCCCAGGTGGCCTTTCATCGCCTCCGTGTTGGGCTGAAACGTTTTCGCTATATCGTGGAGAACTTTCTTCCCGGCCAACATGCGGCCTGGAGCGAAGGCCTCAAGCAATTGCAGGATCTCTTGGGCGAAGTTCACGACCTCGATGTGCTCTGGGCAACGGCTCTGCGAGTCAATGCATTTCCTGATGGCGAGGCACGCTCGCGCTGGCACAGCAAGATTCTCGAAGAGCGCAGCCGTCGTATTGAAGCCTATCGGGGCAAGATGCTGGGCAAGGATTCACTCTGGAAACTCTGGCGCAGCGTGCTTCCGCAGGGTGAGCAGGTGGAGTCAATTGCGCTGACCCGGCTGCGCCTGTGGGCGTCACTGCTCGATCCGGACTTTCGACACTCGCAGCACGTTGCCCGGCTGGCGGTGCAACTCTACGATGGTTTGCCTCCAGCCCCCGGAACGGAAGGAAGGGAAGAGCGCAAGGTGTTGCAACTGGCAGCTCTGCTCCACGATGTGGGCTTATCAAGGAAAGACAAAGCTCATCACAAAACCACGCAGAAGCTGATTACGCGCCTCAATCCGCCCATGGGCTGGAGCCGGGAGAAAATGAAAATAGTAGCCGCCGTGGCCCGCTACCACCGCGGTGCTCTGCCCCGCACGGGACAGAAGGTTTTGGCCGGACTTACAGCAGACGAGCGCCAAACCACGATCAGACTGGCCGCCGTTCTGCGCCTGGCTAACGCCTTCGACGCCGAGCGTAATGGTCGCATCGAACGGCTTGCATGCGAGCGTCAGAATGGCTTCCTGGTCATCCGGGCCCACGACTACAACCCCCGGGACCGCATGGCCGAAACCATCGCCGGTGCCCGCCATTTGCTGGAGACGGTTTATCGCCGCCCGGTTGTGGTCAAAGCTCTGCGGAAGGCCGGTGAGCTCGGGACCCAACCTACAAAGGAAAACCGGGCTCTTTAACGCAGATCTTATTTGTCTCGCCCCTCACCTTTATCGTCGGAGTGGCGGAACAGTCCCCGTCGGCTGGCGAATCCATTCCATATAAACAGCACACAGCTTGCTAGAATCAGGCCTCTGCTTAGCCCCGAAAGTGCCGGCACCCAGTTGGCATCCAGCCGGAGAACCAGATCGGCAACGCAGTAGGCAGACCCAGACACAAGCGCCCCGATTAGGAGCAATATCGCGAGAGCGGACGAAGGCGTCCTTTTGCTGAGCTGCCGGGAGAGGGGGTGGATGGGCGCAATACCAAGAACCAAGATCGTCGCGACGACTAACGGGCTGCCCCAGAGACCTGGAGACGGGTGGAACGCGAGCCAAATGAGAACCGAGGAGAAAGCCACCATAAGGACCAAGATTAGGACCATACGGCTTTTATGCGACATTGGAAGCCTCTTAGAAACTCAGCGCCTTTATAATTCCCGCCGGCCCTCGATCGACTTCAGCATGGTGATCTCGTCGGCGTACTCAATATCGCTGCCGACAGGAATGCCCATCGCAATCCTGGTTACCTTCAGCCCAGCGCGCCGTAGCTGTCCGGAAAGATACGTCGCCGTTGCCTCCCCTTCCACTGTCGGATTGGTCGCGAGAATTACCTCGTCCACCTGGCCGTCATCTACGCGCCGCATCAGGTTTGCGATGCGCAACTGCTCCGGACCGATTCCATGAAGGGGAGAGATTGAACCGTGCAGAACGTGATATACGCCGTTGAAGTGCTGGGTCTTTTCGATGGCGGCTATGTTCGTGGGTTCTTCCAACACGCAAACCAGCCGCTGATTCCGCGTCGCGCTGCTGCAATACACGCAAGGATCAACGTCGGTAATATTGTTGCAGTTGGTGCAAAGCCGCAGATTAGCTTTCACGTCGCGCACGGCCGCAGCCAGGGCTTCCGCGTCGTCGTCGCTCGTTCGTAGGATATGGAATGCCAGCCGCTGAGCGGTCTTGCTGCCAATACCCGGCAGCTTCTTCAGCTCATCGATCAACCGCACCATTGGCTCCGCAAATTTTGACATAAAATTGGGCAATTCAGTAATTGGGCAATCGTGTAATTGAAAAACCAGCAATGCTCTCAAGATCGCTCAATTACGAAATTACCTAAATCACTCAATTTCACAATCCTGGCAATCCCATTCCGCCCAGCATGCCGCCCATGGTGGATTGCATGGCTTCATCCACCTTGCGGCCAGCGCCATTAATGGCGGCCGTCACCAGATCCTGCAACATTTCCACGTCGCCGCCCTTCACCGCTTCGGGGTCAATTTTCACACTCAAAACCTGTTTGCGACCGTCCATCTTAACCACAACACTGCCCCCGCCGGAGGACCCTTCGACCACGGTCTCCTCCATCTTCTTCTGCAAAACTTCGTATTGCCGCTTGGCCTGCGACATCATTTCCTGCAAGTTAAATCCACTCATTCGGTCTCTTTCTTATCGCCTTTCCTTGTAATCAATGATGGTCCTGATTTCGGCCCCAAATTTCTCCTTCATCCGTCGCACGACGGGATCCTGCTCTACACGGCTGCGACCGCCGCCATTCGACCGTGCCGGGCCCGCCGCCGCTGGAGGCTTTCCGCTCGGTACTACTCTCAGTTTCACCGGACGCCCCAGAATCCCGCTCGCCGTCGCCGTGATCAATCGTCGGGCGTCCGTTGCCAGCGACATCTCAATCACGCTCGCCGACGACGGCACTTTGATCACCAGTTCGCTTCCTTCAACGTTCCATTCTCCACTTTCCAGCAGCGTCACCAGCATGGGTTGGCTCGACAACGCATTTAGGACAGCATTGCGCAATTCGTCCGGACTGGAGGCCGCTGCTGCGATGCCTGGTTCTGGTGACTCCTCGGGGTCGGGCTGAGTTGCCACGGCCGGCGCAGCCGCGCCCATAACCACCCGCGCCGCCGTTGGACCCTCGTCCACAGAAAGTTGCGGCTTGGAACCACTCTTCCGAGCGGAATCTGCTGCAAAAGGCGACACCTGATTCGACGCTCGAGCCACCGGAGCGATCTCAGGTTTTCTGTCTGGCATTACTGAGGGTTTCGCAGCGGGTCGCGGTCCACCCGGTGCTGCATCGCTCAACAACTCCTCGAGCGGCAGCAGTCTTTGAGCGTGAGCCATCTTCAGCAGCCCCAGCTCCAGATGGAAACGCTGTTCCTGCCGATATCCCAATTCGGCATGGGTGCGCAGCATGATCTGCAAATGCCGCGCCAGATCTTCCTCGCTGAAAAGTTCAGCGACTCGCGTTACTCTCCGCCGTTCGTCGGTAGAAATTTGGAGCAGGGAAGATTCGCCACCGGCAACCTTGGCGACTACGGTGTTGCGCAGAAACCGCACCATCTGGCGCGCAAAGTGTGTCGGACTATGGCCTTCGCTGATGAGCCGATCCACCAATTTCAGCACTTCATCGCTTGCGCTTTGCAACACTGCCTGCATCACTTCTTCCAACACACCTGCAGGGGCTGTTCCGACCAATTGCCGTACTGCCTCCGCTGTCAGCCGTCCGCCGGACGAAGCGATCGCCTGGTCCAGAATCGACAGCGCGTCCCGCATTGAGCCGTCCCCAGCTTCGGCCAGCAGCGCTAACGCATCTTCGTCAGCGTCAATCTTTTCCCGTCCTGCCAGGTCTCGCAGCTGTCCCTGTATTTCTTCGAAGCGGACCGCCCGGAAGCTGAAGTGTTGGCATCGCGACCGGATCGTTTGTGGAATGTCCTCCGGCTGTGTCGTGGCCAGCATGAAGACTACGTGCGCGGGGGGTTCTTCCAGCGTTTTCAGCAGCGCGTTGAAAGCCGCATCGGTGATCTGGTGAGCTTCATCGAGAATGTAGATCTTGAACCGGTCGCGCGCTGGGCGATACCGGGCAGCCTCCCGCAGTTCGCGGATTTCATCGATTCCGCGGTTGGTGGCGGCGTCAATCTCAATTACATCTACCGAATTCCCAGCACGAATCTCGGTGCACGATTCACACACTCCGCAAGGCTCCACTACCGGCTTGTCCGAGGAACGGCAGTTGAGCGCCATCGCCAGAATACGCGCCACGGTGGTTTTTCCGATGCCGCGATGCCCGCTGAAAATGTATCCATGGGCTGTTCGGCCCTGATCTAATGCGTTCTTCAGGGTACGGGTGACATGATCCTGTCCGATGACTTCGGAGAAGTTTTGCGGCCGGTATTTGCGTGCCAGGACTTGATAGCTCATGATGCGGAAGCCTTGATTATACGTGATGCTGGCGGGGCAGCGTGCCGCTATACCGCCTCAACCTTCAACGAAGTCCTTGCGTAAATGGGTATCCCAAGGTAGGCTTCTGAGTTGGTTTTCTGGCTCCAGGAGGGCTCAAGTGCAACTCAAGCTAAGTACCCGGATCGTCGATGGGGTTCTGATTGTAGATTGTGCGGGACGCTTGGTCTTCGGGGAAGAATCCGCCTGCCTTCGCGACACTGTCAAGAAGCTGATTGTCGAAAAGAAGCGCCTGGTTCTCAATTTGTCCGGCATCGTGTTTATTGATAGCGGCGGCCTGGGAACGCTGGTGGCGCTTTACACGACCGCACACCATAACGATGGGCACATCAAATTAGCCAACCTCACGAAACGCGTCATCGATTTGCTGCACCTGACCAAACTAGTGACGGTATTTGAGGTGTACGACAGCGAGCAACAAGCCGTGGATGCGTACAAAGGCGAAGCGGCATAGGGTTGGTGCGGCGCTGGTGTGCTAGCGAGTGCCGCTTCTTATCGATCCCGAATGACAGCGAAAATCGTTTTCTTCCTTGGGCTGATGGCAGCCGCCAGCGGATTCGCCTCGCCGCCCGTGGCCCTCGCCCTGGGGCTGTTATTCGGCCTCGCCTTTGCTCATCCTTACAGCATTGGCGCCCGCAAGCTCTCCCGTTTTCTGCTGCAAGCCTCAGTGGTAGGTCTGGGTTTCGGTATGAATCTCCATGAGGTGATCCGCGTCGGCCGCACTGGTTTTCTTTACACTCTGCTCAGTATCAGTTTCACCATGCTGGCCGGCATGGCGCTGGCCGCGCTCTTCAAGGTCGCGCGCAAGCCAGCATTTCTCATTTCGACCGGCACCGCCATTTGTGGCGGAAGCGCCATCGCTGCCGTAGGGCCGATCACCCATGCCAGTGACGAGGAAATGGCCATCTCGCTCGGTACTGTTTTCGTCCTCAATTCGGTGGCCTTGCTGACTTTTCCCTTTCTCGGCGCAGCCTTTCACTTAACCCAAGTCCAATTCGGCCTATGGGCCGCGCTGGCCATTCACGACACCAGTTCAGTCGTTGGGGCTACGGCGAAATATGGCGCTGGCGCACTCGCCGTGGGCACCACCGTGAAGTTGGCGCGCGCTTTGTGGATCGTTCCCGTCGCGCTGGCAACCGCGGTCGTGAAGGGTGCGAAGGCCAAGATTCAGTGGCCGTGGTTCATAGTTTTTTTCTGTCTGGCGGCGGTTTGCAACACTTATCTGCCAGCCGGTGCGCCCGCCTACGTCCCTCTCACCAAACTCGCGAAAATTGGGCTGACGGCCACACTCTACCTGATTGGCAGTGGGATCTCCATGGCAACTCTGAAGGAGGTGGGCCATCGCCCGCTCTTGCAGGGAGTTGCTCTCTGGCTGCTGGTCTCGGTCGCGTCATTGTGGCTCATACGAGCAGGATGGATCGCGCTGTGACTACC